>Ga0209025_1000760_pt1 | contig 53923 bp, 55 predicted proteins | sample AraplaMF_Col_mLB_FD_184256 | JGI IMG/M metagenome (GOLD analysis project Ga0209025, IMG submission 184256) | Arabidopsis root microbial communities from the University of North Carolina, USA - plate scrape MF_Col_mLB (SPAdes) (version 2) | ecosystem: Host-associated > Plants > Roots > Endosphere... | reverse complement strand
CCCGGGCTGATCGTGTTGACGCGAATGCCGCGATCCTTCAGGTCCAGAATCCAGCTACGCGCGAAGGCCCGGATGGCCGCCTTCGATGCGGAATAGACGCTGAACGCGGCCGTGCCTTCGATGGTGGTGGTCGATCCCGTCAGGATCACCGATGCGCCCTTCGACAGCAGCGGCAGCGCCTTCTGCACGGTGAACAGCGTGCCCTTGACGTTGCGGTCGAAGGTGTCGTGGTAGTGCGCTTCGGTGATGTCGCCCAGCGGCACCATCGTGCCGCCGCCGGCGTTGGCGAACAGTACGTCGAGGCGTCCTTTCTCTGCGCGGATTTGCTTGTACAGCGCATCCAGTTCCTCAGGCTTCGACGAATCCACGCGGACACCGGTGGCGTTGCCGATCGCGGCAACGGCAGCATCGAGTTCCGCCTGGCGGCGGCCCGTGACATAGACGTAAGCCCCCTCGGCCGCAAAGCGCTTGGCCGTGGCCAGGCCGATACCGCTCGTGCCGCCGGTGACGAGTGCAATCTTGTTTGCGAGCTTGCCGGTCATGATGTTTCTCCTTGTTTGGTTTCGGAGGTTTCTGAAAGGGTGATGCGATGGGAGAAGAATATCGACGCGCGCATCATTTCGAAATAGAATCGATCGCAAATCATCGTTGCATAAATGAAATGACGAGGCTTCCGGATTTCGAAGGTCTGGCGATGCCTGCCAACGGCGGACGAAGGGCCGTTGGCCGCGGCGGTGCGCGCTATCGCGCTATCGGGGTGTCGGTGGCGATGGTGTGGTCATGCTGGATACTTGCTGCTGGTGTTGGGCCGCAACTTTCGCTTCGGCAGCCTGAAGATCTGCCGGGAATGTGGCGTCGTCTACCCTATGCGGATCGTATCCCGCCTTCTCCAATTCGATAAGTTCGGCACGAACCTTCTGTCGAGTCACCCCATTTTGATTCTCTTGTGCAATCGACAGCGCGGGCATTGCACAAGCGATTGCAAGCAGAATTCCTACCTTCGGTGCTTTCATCGTGATTTCCTTGGTGCGATTTTCAATGGACGCACTGATTCACTACTGTCGGAATGATGGCTAGTTAATCCATGCATTTCTCAGTGCATTTCGTTGCCATCGGTACCAGATTTGTAGGCAGTCATATTCGACATGAAACCGGTTCGGTACCGTGAAGGAACGTTGTAGACGACAGGTATATTCTTGCAACAAGATTCGCATGAAGATGCTATACCGAGGTATGGTCCGGTTTATCCTTCGCTTATAGGGTGTGTGCAACGTACTGATTAATAAAGTTTTTTATGGGGCGATATTTAAAGGATAAACGGCGCTATACCAAAGATAGTTGCAGAGGCCATGCCAGAAAGGACCAAAAATACCGGGAGATATCCGAGGGAAGGAAAGGGCGATTTCCCTTTCGTTGAAACGTCGCAAAGCCGTCCAAAGACTAGTCAAGAGCTATTCTCAAAACCTCATCTGCATTGGAGGTGGAGGTGAGGTTGCCGCCGACATCGATCTCGACCTGTTGACAATCTCGCAAGAACGCAGCCATCCCGAGAAGAGTAGTCATCGGGCCAGGTGCGCCGCAACTCAAGTCGGGGACTTATTGGCAATCATACTGATCGAGAAGACAACGATTCGGGCGTCAGAGTAAGGGTTCTGGCCGACTCTGCCAGCACGCCGGAGGTGCCACGGAAGTTGATCTTGAGAGTGCAATGCCGTTTCTCTAAAGCACAGCCCATTTATACTTTCGCATAGTATTTTTGCCGTCGGCTGCCGCGTAGCATGGGCGCCGTCCACCCCGATGGGAGGTTTCTGCGTGGAGAAAGGCCTGACTGTGGCGGTTATCGATGATGACGAGTCGTTGAGAAATGCCCTAACGTTGTTCGCGCGTTCCATAGGATGGAACGCTAAGGTTTTTGAGTCCGCACCTTCATTCTTGGACAGCGGTGAGGAAGCCAACGTCGCATGCATCATCACCGATGTGCAGATGCCGGAGATGACCGGGATAGAGTTGATGAAGGAGCTGAATGCACGCAACTGCTCGGCGCCAGTAATCTGCATCTCTGCGTTCTGTACCGACGACATTCGGACCGAAGCACTGGAGCTTGGAGCGGTGGCTTTTCTTTGCAAGCCGGTGAAAGGTGCTGACTTCCGCTCCCATCTGCAGGTGGTGGCGGCAATTGCTTCCTCCGGTAACTCGCTGTGATTACGATCGGGCTCGCGTATGTCAGAAATCCATCGCTTTGAGTTGCCGTTCAGTCCGTATGGTCTGCATCTCCGCGTTGGAGGGCCGGGCAAGCCTGCGTCGACTATTTGGCGCTCTCGAGCATATTCGTTGGCCGCAGTTGTGCTGGCTCTCAACGTATTCGCGTTCGACGCATTCACTGACTATCACGTCGCGATCGCGGTTCTATATGTGCTGGTGGTGCAACTCGTTGCCGCGACAGGCTCATTTCATGCTACGAGCTTTGCGGCCGGCGCTTGCGGATTATTGACTCTCATCGCACTACTCCTTTCTCATGAGCCGCATTTTACCGGCAGCGCATTGGCCCGATGTGCGGTCAGCCTGTTCGCGCTCGCAACAGCGACGGCCTTATCCATCAGACATATCTGCACAAGCGATGCGCTTCGAGAGTACGTGCAATTGCTGGATCTTACACACGACGCGATTGTTGTCCACGATTTGAATGGAATCGTGAGGTTTTGGAACAAAGGCGCGGAAGCGCTATACGGTTGGAATGCTGACGAGGCGATTGGAAAAGATTTCCACGTTCTTACCGAGACTCAATTTCCGCTGTCACGTGGATCCCTGTACACCGAATTGATGCGCGATGGCAGATGGGAGGGAGAGGTGGGTCGCAAGCATCGCGATGGATCAAGTCTCGTCGTCGAAACGCGTATCGGTCTTTGGAAGGACGCCAAGGGACGGCCCGTTGCTGTCATGGCCACGAACAATAACGTGACTGCAAGGCGTCGTTCAGAGTCCGAGCTGGAACGGAATCATGCGTATGCAGCCGAAGCCGAGCGTCTAAGCAAGACCGGTAGTGTCATGCGCTACGCAAATTCACGCGTCATGCATTGGTCTCAAGAGTGCTTTCGAATCCTTGGCGTCAGTCCTGGCACGCAACCCAGTGTTGATGTTGTCCTGGAACGTACTCATCCTGACGATGTTGAATTGGTCAAAGGTCTGGACCAGGCTATTCGCGACGGTAAGCCTGTGGTGGACGGCATCTACAGACTGGTCATGCCCAACGGTGAAATCAAGCATGTAAGGTTTGTTGCCCGGCTTAACGCCCTTGGCGCCACACCCGACCTCGAGTACGTAGGGGCTTTGATGGACATTACGGCTGTGGTCACCGGGCAGGAGGCACTTCAAAAGTCGATGACCGAGCTTGCACATGTGATGCGCTTGACTACGCTCGGTGGCTTGGCTACAACTATTGCGCACGAAGTGACTCAGCCGCTTGCTGCGATCATGACTTGCGGAGATACAGCGCTTTGCTGGCTGGATCGTCCGGTCCCAGAAGTTGGGGAAGCGAAGGTCGCAATAGAGCAGATTCTTCTTGATGCCGAACGCTCGGCGGAGATTGTCAAACAGATTCGGGCTATGGCGCAGAAGCGCGAACCGCAGCGCATGCCCTTGCAGGTCGATGCACTGATCAATGATGCGGTTCGGTTGGTGGCACGGGAGTGCCGCGCTGCACTAGTGGAACTTCAGGTCAACGCTCCCCCAACGGATGTCGCAGTAGACGGCGATCCAATTCAGCTCCAGCAGGTTATTGTCAACCTGCTTCTTAATGCCGTGCAAGCCATGGCAGAGGCGAAGTCTCCAAGAAGGCGGCTGGAAATTCGTGCATTTATACAGGGAAACGCTGTGCAGATCGATGTGTCCGACAGCGGTCCAGGATTCCGTGACGGTGACATCGATCGTATCTTCGCCGCCTTTTTTACGACGAAGGAGAGCGGGCTTGGGATGGGCCTCTCGATCTGTCGCTCGATTGTTGAGGCGCACGGGGGTCGCATCTGGGCTGAGCGAGGCGATCCGCAGGGCGCTGTTTTCCATTTGGAACTGCGTCGGCGAAAGGAAACGACGTTATGAAGAATCTCGTGTTCGAGAAGCAGACCAATGCCCATGTCTACGTCATAGAAGATGACGAGTCCATGCGCAGAGCCTTGTCCATGTTGCTGCGCGCGAACGGGTACAAGGTCGAATCATTCGAGTCTGCCCCGGCGTTTTTCAAGTTTCTCAAACCGGAAGGCCCGAGTTGTGTGATCCTGGACGTCCGGCTTAAAGGGCACAGCGGATTGGCTGTCCAAGAGCAATTTCTAGACGCGAAACTGGACATTCCTATCATCTTTATGACCGCGCACGGCGATATCGCTATGTCGGTGCAAGCGATGAAAGCGGGAGCCGTCGATTTCCTGGCGAAGCCCTTCAGGGATCAGGACATGCTCGATGCGGTCGCCAACGCCTTGAATAACCATGCCAGGCGGATCGAGACGGCGCGCGCCGAAGAGTCGCTGCACACGAACTACACCGCCCTGTCATCGCGCGAAAAAGAGGTCATGGCGTACGTCGTGAAGGGGCTACTGAACAAGCAAATTGCTGGGAAACTTGATCTTAACGAAGTCACGATCAAGTTTCACCGGGCGCAGGCCATGAAGAAAATGGGCGCCAAGTCGCTCGCGGAGTTCGTTCTCCAAGCACGCATGTTGGGCATTGTTGCCGATCCGGCAGCACCCTAGCCATCAGGTCGGCAGCCCCATCCACAACGGGCCGGCACAGCAACAACAGAGTCAACGCCATCGAAGGCAGCAGCACAATTGAGGCCGATGGCCTAACCCCTGCGGGGTAGGCTGTACGAGGATACGCCGAGAGCAATCGGCCAACGCACAATGCCGTTCGACATGGAGCCGCTACGCGGCCGTCTCCGTATTGAAGACGAGTTGTCTGATCGCTGTAAAGAGATAGATGGAGTTCCGATTCATCTTAGGCGCTCCCTGCGCATCATCAAGCAACCATGGTCTCTTCGGAAGAGTCGTTTCGCTTCGCACCCATCCCCATTCTGATTGAGGACTGGTATCCACTAAAGCAGTGGGTCGATGGCATCAAGGCCGCTGGCGTCACGGATCTTGCTGCCTTTTTGGATGAGCATCCAGACGTCATTGAGCAGCTTCGTCTTCGGCATTCGTTCGTCGACGCGAACGACGCGACGATCGAACTGTTCGGTGCAAGTTCCCGGGACGAGTTCTTTGATGCGGCTCGATCGTTACTGCCGGCAAGTCGACCCAGCAACGCGCAGGTATTGCAGGCAATCTTCGACGGTGCCAAAAGCTGTCAGGGCGAGCGAGTTCTGAAGACCTTCGACGGAAGAACGGTACCCATTGTGTGGCGATGCTCGTTGCCGGAGGAAGACGACAAGTACCGACGGCTACATTTTTACGCTTTTGATGTCACCGAGTACAAGCAGAACTCCGATCGGCTTCAGGCGCTACGAGCTGAAATGGCTCATACCGCGCGGATCTCGCTTGTAGGTCAGCTAGCGGCGTCCGTACTGCATGAGGTAAGCCAGCCGCTGTCGTCGACCCTGCTCTCCATCGATGCCGCAATCAGCTGGATCGACCGATCCGAGCCGAATATTGCGGAAGCTTCGTCGGCGCTTCAAGCCGCAGCGCGATGGGCGACCAAGACCAGCGAGGTGTCACAGAAGCTTCGGACGTTCATCATGAGAGCGCCAGTGCGTCCTGCAATGAATAGTGCGAACGAGATCGTTGAGGCGGTACTATTTTTCCTTGGCCCTGAATTGGCCGCCAAAGGCATACGGATCATGAAGACAATCGATCCGCATCTCGAGGTTTTCGCAGACAGAATTCAGATTCAACAAGTTCTTGGGAATCTTTTGGCAAATGGCCTTCATGCCATAGAAGGCTCGCCATCTGATATGAGGCGCGAGCTGTCCGTCGCGGTCCATGCGACCGATCCAGATTTTGTTCAGTTCGAAGTAGGTGATACGGGAGCTGGAATCAGCAGCAGCATTTCAACATCACTCTTCGATGCATTTTGCTCTTCCAAGTCAGAAGGAATGGGCTTAGGACTAACCATCTCGAAAGCAATCGTCGAGGCGCATGGAGGGCGCATCTGGGTTACAGACAGCAATCCCAGTGGTACGACTTTCTGTTTCACGATCCCCGTGGAGAACAGCCGGCGAAGTCTCTGAACCATCGTGTGGCTGGCGGTGGCTGCGCGTCGCCGCAGGCCACCCGCCAGCCACGTTTGCTTAGAACTCCTGCTGGGTCGGCCGCAGGACGATCTCGTTGATATCCACGTCTGCCGGTTGCTCGATGGCGTAAGTGATCGCGCGAGCGACGGCGTCGGCAGGAATGGCCATCTTGTAGAAGTCCTTCACAAACGCGGCGCTTTCCTCGTGGCTGCTGCCTTGCTTCAGTTCCGAGTCCACCGCACCGGGTGCGATCGTTGTGGTGCGGATCGCACCGCCCACTTCGTGGCGCAAGCCTTCGGAGATGGCTCGCACCGCAAACTTGGTGCCGCTGTAGACCGTTCCGCCAGGGCTGAACACCTTGATGCCGGCCACCGATGCAATGTTGATGAAGTGGCCGCTGCCTTGTTTCTGGAAGACGGGAAGTGCGGCGGCGATGCCGTAGAGAACGCCCTTGATGTTGATGTCGATCATTCGATCCCACTCATCAACCTTGGTCTCGCTGAGCGGGGCGATCGACATCAGGCCGGCGTTGTTGACGAGCACGTCGACTTTCCCGAAGGCGCTTACGGCGCTGTCGATCAGCTTGCGCATGTCGTCCTGCCTGGTCACGTCGGTCTCCACAACCTCGGCCCTCCCGCCGGCCGCACGCAATTCCGCTGCAATGGCATTCAGGCGATCCACCCGGCGCGCAGCCAGGACGACTGCCGCACCCCGCGCTGCCAGGTGCCGGGCGGTGGCTTCCCCCAGACCACTGCTTGCGCCGGTGATTACAACGACCTTACCTTCGATGTTCGCGCTCATGTCATCTCCTTTGCGTAAGAACTGAAGCGATGAGGGCAGTATCGGCGACCCAACGATTTCAGAAAATGGAAATGATATGCTTTCAGAATTCCATAAATAGGAAGCATTGGGATGCTGAACCGATTGGAGATGTTGCGGATATTTGTGGCGGCCGCCGAAGCCGGCAGCTTCAAGGATGGCGCCATCCGTCTGGGCATTTCGCCTCAGGCCGTGACGCGTGCAGTCCAGGAGCTCGAACGATTGCAGGGAGAACTGCTGTTTCACCGGAATACGCGCCATATCCGCATCACGGCGTTCGGTGAGGCACTCGCCCAGACTGCGCGGGAGCGCCTGGCGTTGATCGATGCGATGTTCTCCCCAAGCGAAGCCAGCAAGGACAAGGACTACGCTGGCATTGTTCGCATTACCGCGCCGAAAGCGCTGGGTCGGATCGGATTGCTCCCACCGCTCTCAACCTTGGCCATTGCACATCCCGGTCTGCGCATTGACCTCAGTCTGAGCGACACGCCCGCTGATGTCGTGGACGAACGTATCGACATTGGCGTGCGGTTCGGGCCCGTGCGAGACAACCGGTTCGTTGCTCGCAAGGTCAATACGCATGGGTTTTATGTAGTTGCCGCGCCCGCCCTGATCGATCGAAGGGGGACACCGATGCACATCCACGATCTCGAAACACTGCCAACGACGGTCATGAACGACTTGTCGACAGGCCGCCCGTGGCCATGGATGTTCTCGCAGGGACGCAAGTACACGCCATCAGCGCCAACGTTCGCCAGCAATGATTCAGAAGCGGAACTGGATGCGGTGCTGTCCGGCCTGGCATTTGGCCAGATTGCGGGGTTCATGGCCGATGAACACATCGCTGCGGGACGCCTGGTGCGCGTGATGCAACCTCTCGAGCCAAGTCCGTGGGACCTCTATGTCTACCGGCCCCAACGTGGCCCTGTAGCGCCGCGCGTGCGACTGGTGTTCGACGAACTGGTCAAATCACTGGCGGGCGCTTGAACAACAGGATTCATGAGTGGAGCCACCGGACGGCCGTAGCGACGCGTGAGGCGCAAACTGTGCGGGCGCCATGCAGGCAGACTGAATAGTCTCTGATCGACCCTTCTGCGCCATCGGCCTCTCAAACGTGAGTGGCCGATCTTTGTCAGGGAACGGTCAGCGGACTCTGACATCGTGCATGTTCAGAGAACATATGCTCGGCAGCGATCGCTGCGCACTGTTGTCACCCGGCTTCAGGGCTCGTCGGCCAGCCAGGTCGGTCCATCTGGAATTCGGGCCCAACCTAGCTTACCTCTATTGACGGTCATAACAGAGCTTTCGGTCGCACTGCGGTCAGCGAGCCCAGTCCGGAGCCTGACTACCTTCGATTCGAAGTGCGGCTCGCGAACTCGGATGGGCGCTCCGCATTTGCTGACGAGAATTTTGGTATGGACATCCATCGCGTATCTCTTTGGCATAAGCGGTACGCAGCAGTGCTAGTGTGAGGCTAGGCACCGCATTCGTGGACTGGTTTCGAGTTCAGTGAGGGCTGCATCCAGCGCACTTCGCTCGATCATTCCCAAGTATCGGCTTCGTTTGGTCACAACAAGAGGTGCGCAAAGGCAGTCCGTACCGCGAGACCACAATAGCCGCCTGATTTCGTGCTTGGAGGAATCGTGAGCAACTATGATCGGCGCAATTGAGACGAAGCAAAGGCAGCTTTCACGCCCGATCGTTTGAGCAATTGAGTTGCGGTAACAGGGCAGTGAGACTGTGTCGACGATCGAGCTGCGGATAATTAGTCCCACTGGAGCGTCACTGTATAAGACGGTCAGTGCCGAGGCCTCGGAATATCTCTCAAAAAGCTGCAAGGCGTCACCAAAGCACTGCGTGTGACACAACGCGGGTATCGAGCGCAACAATGTGAGCAACGTAAATGATGCATGCGAGCGCATCTCGCCCAATCGCTTATCGGTCATTGAAAGTCTGGTTTTCCGAGGCATGTCGTTGTTGTGATGCTTTCAAATACGCGTGTAGCGATAAACCTAATCGCCACCCACCTGAATGTCAGTCATTCAAGGGAATGGGTCACTAATGCCAATGGATGGGTCAGCGCTGGCAGCACCGGCCCTCGCTGCAATTCTCGTATCCGATTAGCGACAGGACCAACGGCCTGAACTGTTTCCCTGCGCACACCACAGTGTGTTGCTCAGCGTGGCTACCGCGCAATGACCCGTCTGCGTAAGCTTGCTCTCGCCACCAACGACTGGCCCGGCGAGAAGGTATCGCGTTACGCGAAGTGCGCCGGCAATGCAATTTTCTCAGAATGAGGAGTTGGACATGTGCCTATGCCACGGATCACTCTACCCAGAGCACGATGTGGTTCCTTCGCGCTACGCGACGCGTGTCGGCGACATCGAGGTAATGGTAATCAGCGACGGTGCGATACCCGTTCCGGCAAACGTCCTGGGTACCAACATCGACCCGGCCATCCGAGACGCTGCGCTGCGGGGCAGGTTTCTGCCAGACGTGATCGATTGGGGGCTGAATGTCGTCGTGGTTCGCAGTGGCGGTAGGACAATTCTGATCGACGCCGGGATGGGATCGGAGATGCCGGAATCCACGCGAACCGGGCGATTGGCACTCCGATTGAAGTGTGCCGGTATCGCGCCTGGATCGATCACCGACGTGATTGCCACCCACATTCACATGGACCACATCGGCGGCCTGCTCGACGAGCGATTGAGGAGTCAGATGCGTCCCGACCTGCGGATCCACGTGTCGCGCACCGATGTCGAGTTCTTTGAGTCCCCCGATTTTTCCCACAACACGTTTAACGGGATTCAGGACATTATCCGGACAAGTGCGACCAACTTTCTTGACGCGTACAAGAGCGAGTTGCGCCCGTTCGACAAGGAGTACCAAGTTGCACCGGGGGTCGTTGTCACACTCACGGGCGGCCACACGCCTGGCCACAGTGTGGTCCGCGTGGCGTCCGGCGGTGAGCGGCTGACGTTCGCTGGGGACGCCGTAGTTCCCGCGGGAGTCGAAAGCCCCGAATGGGAGAACGCATTCGATCACGAACCTGAAGAGGCAACCCGAGTCAGAGTCCGCCTGCTGCAAGAAGCAGCAGAAACCGGCGAGCTATTCCTGGCCAGCCATCTATCGTTCCCGTCACTGGGCCGCATTGCGGTCGATGGCAACGCCTTTCGGTATGTACCGACAAATTGGGCATATTGAACGTGGCTTCTGCGCCTACCCGTCGGCGCCCCGGTCGCGACGGTTATGTCGCGCCCGGGAGCGCATGACCGTCCGGACGAAACGCGTCAAAGCGCTGATTCCGGACGGCCGAGGGAAAGGAGCCGGTCGGCGCTACCCGACCCTTCTGCCGCCACATCGAGTTTCAGTGGAGCGGACGGACCGGTCTGACCCAAGATGGGTCGTTATCTTCCAAGTTAAGCACCGCGTGCGATCTCCGCTCTGCCCCCAGACCGAAAGGGTGGTAATTGTCAACTGCGAAAGCTCTTTTCGCCCGATGGCACAGGCTGGGCTGCGTTTGCGGAGCAAGCTGGCGCCGCTTTTATCGCGCCATTCGCGGGACCTGCTGAGTTTCACACGAGTTTCAGTCCAAAGCAGCCGACTCCGTTGGGTTGCAACTTACCAAGCTCGTTTGCATGCGCCGAAGTTCACCATGCTTGATCGCTTCCAGAAAGCCGCCCGTAGTATGCCGGCGGCATCAATTGCGCAGAAACCGGCTCTCAAAATCTCGTCAAGCACGCCCTGCGGATCAATACCTGGCATCGCTGTATGAGTGTTCAGTTCGGTGAGTTCTTGGGATACCGGAGCGCCTAGCCACCGAGTTACAGCGACTGGGCAATCCTGAGGGGTCAGGGCAGCAGGGAGGGATAGCGCTTTGTCGCCGTTCGGACGAGCAAAATATTCATGGAGGGTGTCTGGGGACGTCAGCCGGCGGGGCAGTAGCACGAGAGTCCTCAGAGTGCCGGGCGACGGCAAAGGTCCGCTCCGACGATAAAGAGTGCTATTTGGCCCGGACGCCTTGCCCCAGTCGCGCTTCGCGTGCACGTAAAGTCTCATGAACAGCGTGAAAAGTCTCTCGGGCGCGGTCCCTCGCCGCCTGAGGCGCGGGAGACAGCGGCCCAAACGCACGCCCTCATGCGTGCACGCCGGGGTTCCAACATCAATCAGATGGTGGCGGAATACCGGGCGCTACGCGTAAGTGTGCTGCGTCGCTGGATAGACGACTTCCAACTGATCGCGGCGGACCTGGTCGATCTGATGCGCTTCAACGAAGCGATTGATCAGGCGGTGGCAGAATCGGTCGAGTTCCTCGAGGCCGAGTTAGAGGAATCTCGCAACCTGCTGCTCGGAATGTTGGGCCACGACCTGCGTGGCCCTCTGCATACCATTCAGATGACAGCCACATACCTCACAATGTTGGACGCTGGGGCAGAGGTATCCGAGGCTGCCGACCCGCTCGAACGAAGCAGTGCCAGCATGAATGCCCTTATCAATGATTTGAACGACTTTAATCGGGCAAAGCTTGGCTTGGGTATCGATGACATCACACCGGAAGACACTGACCTGACCCGTGTGATCGGCGACGGCATTGACCAACTGCGAGGTGCGTATCCGGACCATCGGATTGAGCTGGAAATGACTGGCAATCTGGTGGGCGTTTGGGATGACCGTCGTGTTCAACAACTCTTATCCAACCTGGTGATTAATGCGCTGAGGTATGGATCTGCAGACCAACCTGTTCGTGTCGCTGTATCAGGTGACGGAGCAGATGTTGAACTGACCGTTGCCAACAGGGGCCCGCCTTGAGCGGCCGTCTAAGCGACTCATAGTCGCCATGCGGCGGCGTAGAACAGGATGACCAATATCAGAGCAAATTGGCAGCGAGCGGTCTGCAGCGACGTCTTTTCGGCTTGAGCATAAGGGCAAACGCGGAGTCTTACTCTGGTTTAACCACGCGGATTTCGGTCGAAGCCCCCGCGCCGCGTAACAGATCGGTAGCACTAGTGTCCGCATCCCGGGCAATATCGGCGGTGAAATCTGACTGCAAGGGCGATTCGAACCCGTGCACCACGCCATACACATCAAGCGCGCAGAAGCCTTTCTGCAGAACCTCTGCGAGCACCACAGGGGGGGGCTATCCCAGGTAACGGCGTGTCCCTGGTCAACTCGGTAGCACAGACCGTGTAAGGCGCGCCCAGCCAATGGCGAACCAGCAGCGGGCAGTCGATCAGGTCCTTACCGCGGGGCAGGATCAGGGCGCGGCTGCCGCGGCGCAGCAGAACTATGTGCATGGCAAGCAGGGAGCAATTCAGGTCCTTTCATCGTAGCGAGGCAGGACGTCCTTTGCCAGGACTTCCACCTTGCCAGGAAATTGCCTGTTAAGGGGCGACTTTCGACCCCTCTGGGATTTCATGCATACGCAAACTTAGCGAGACCCTCCAAATACTCAGCGCGCCAAGTGATCTTCTGCAGATCCGGTCTTATGTGCTTAATCGTCCTCTTGAAAAGCCGCTGTTCTGTTGCTATTTTTACTTCCGCTCAGGCAGTCGCGACGTCGCGCTGCGTGTTTCTATTTGTTTGCCGTCAGTGAGGCAGGTGAATGGGAGCGCGTAATGCCCCTCACTCCTCACTGCGCTTTTCAGGAGGATACGACCATGGCTGACGCATTCTTCGGGACCGACCTCTTCAGTGACCTCGAACGACTGCAAAAGCAGATGACGGGCCTGTTTGGAGGATTTCCTTCCAGCATCCGCGCCGGACGCTTCGGCGCATTCCCTCCAATTAATGTTGGTGCCACTGACGAATCAATCGAGATCGTTGCGTTTGCACCGGGTATCAAGCAGGAGAATCTCGAAGTTGCTATAGACCGTGGGCTGTTGACCATCAGCGGCGAACGACATGCGGTTTGGCAAGAAGACATGCCGGAGGCAAGACGCTATGCGCAGGAGCGCTTTATCGGCTCTTTCAGAAGAGTCATTGAGCTCCCGGAAGGCGCTGACCCTGACAAGGTTCAGGCCAAATATGCCAACGGTTGCCTCTCAGTCAGTGTAGGTAGGCGGGAGGCGTCCAAGCCGAGAGCGATTACGGTCAAATAAGTGAAGGAGCCTGCCATGAACGACACCACCCAAGTCGCGCACCGCAATGATGGTCCCATGGCCCAACGCCATGAGAACGAGGCCACCCGCACAATGACCTTGGTCCCCGCAGTTGACATCGTGGAAGACAAGAATGGCGTGACGCTGTGGGCCGACCTTCCTGGAGTAAGCCGTGAAAAGCTTCAGGTAAATGTCAACGACGGGACTTTGCATATGGAAGCAGAGGCCGTCGTGCCGATGCCGGCGGATCTGCGGGTTCAGCACGCCGAGATTCGCCAGCCTCATTTTGCGCGGTCGTTTGTCATCAGCGCCGATCTAGACCCCACACAGATTCAAGCCCAGTTGCAGGACGGTGTCCTTAAACTCATCATCCCACGCCGTGACGAGGCGCGACCCAGACGCATTGAAATCAAGATCTCTTAGGTTCCAGGGTAGGCCGGGAGGTCCTTCTGAATCTCCCGGCAAAGTATTGGCTTCCAAAAACACGAGAAAGGAGGTAACTATGGAGTTCGATACTGACTGGATTACGTTAGGCCCTCACCGCATCCGGCTTCGGTGCGTTCGCGGGTTCCCGACTGAAAAAATGCGCAGCATCGCTGAGCTCGCCCGCATTGGCGTCGAGCACAACATGAGCGCCGCCGCCCGCCTGCTAGAAGTTGTTGCGGATCGCTCGAATTCGTACTCAATCAATATTGGCACGACTTTTCCAAAGGATAAGGATGTCGTCCCGCATCTGGAACTGGCGCTGGCCACAATATTTGGGCTAACAGCGGAGCAGATTAATATAGAGGTGACCGTTGTTAGCCAGACTGAAGTCGATCTTCACTTCGGGGTGTACGAGCGCATGCTTGCTGAAAAAATTGGAATCGTCCCTCTCATACAGTGAATTTAAGCGCGACATTAACGCGAAGAGCTCAGTCTCATACGATTCCGTGACATGTAGAGAAGCTCCTGCGCTTCTGTGGGCTTTGTTGATCGTAGGCCGGAAATCTTCAGATGTTGGCCCGACCGTGCGGTTCGGAGAAGGTTCGAATGCTTGGTGCGAGGCTGAGGACGACGGGGCGGTGGTACTGGCCGCCCCCTAGCCGAGCACAGATGCTGGGAGGGGCATGCAGAGTCCAGCCGCTGCACCGCCTTCGGAAGCGGCTGGTAGTTGCAAGGTCCTGGCTGGGGAAGTGCGCCGAAGTTGTTGGGACCAGTCACCAAAGGCTTGAGTCAAGGTCGGTTTATGCTCTTCGAGCGACGTTCATCGATGAAAGTGCAACGACCGAAAATGGCCGTTCTCGGCCCTCGGCCTATCCGTGTGCGGGCTCCCCTGGGGCAGAGGCGACTTCCCACAGCAGCCACTCGGCGCTTAGAAACGTCGTTCAAACTCAGTTAGCCGAATTTCTTGCAAACCGGTGCCTCACTATACGCGCTCAATCGAATAGGGCTCGATTTCACACGCCCATCCTCCGAAGTGCCCACACCCACCTGGTCCTCTTGGGCCATAGGCGATCCCAGTAATCCTCACGCGCTTCCCGTTCCATCGCGAAAGCACCTGCTCATTCGGCCGCATACTTCCTGTCCCAAACGCGAGCCACACGCTCGACTGGTAGAGCGGCGGATCAACCTCCTCGGTTATATCGCGACGCTCCGTTTTAGGAAAATGATCGATCGAAGTATTTTCGAACTCGAACGTAAGCAACCCGATAACTTCGACAGGCTTGCCGTGAAGATCATGAATACGGTCGACTACCCTATTTACGTTGAGCGAGGTGCTTTCCATCAGCGGAATCTCATCATGGTGGTCATCACATTCGCGCCGACAAGTGGGTCATCGGTGCGACACAATGCATAGTTTCGCGTTACATCTCGTACGTCCGAAACTGGCAGCCGGGCTCGGTCGACGGCCAATAGTCCAGATCCTGCCGTCTCTGAGCGACACGTCGAAGCCTATCGTACTGGCAGGCGTTCAACGTCGAGCGGACTCCTGACTGATTATCCTTTCTCGATCACTCTAGCTAGCTTCGCCTCAACGAGCCGCTGCACCTTGTTTATGAGTGAAGCGAGTTCGGGCATGTCGCCGTACATATCGAACTCACGGACGGCAATCAACCCCATCGAAAATGGTCCCGGTGCGGGCTCGCAAGGAAGTCCGCATTCAAAGTTGCGACACCAATTGAGTTGACGCTCGATGCTGACTGCCGGCTGGAACGCCTGAGCGGCCAGCGGTCGAATCTCCCGAAGGGCGGAATCAATCAAATCCAGCAGCGGATTGTCCATGATGCGCACGTGCTCCAATGACCGGTGTCGAGTCAATTCTACGCTGCAGCCGGATGACCGTTCCTGGCCGGGAAGAGCCCATTGCCCATCACGCAGCGGTCAACTCTCGATTGCCACGTAGGGCTTCGCGGGCATTACCATAGCCAATGCAGTAGCTCATCCCAGCTCAGTATGACCTCCTCCGGGGCAACGGGGAGGCGCCTTGGAAGACGGCTTAGTAGATCCGTCTGGCTGCATCAACTTCTCGAAGACCCAGGCTGCATGCCACCGTTTCCGAGCCATGAGGCGGTCAACGTGTCCTTTGTGCCGTGCTGCGTCCCGCGCAGCTTTTCGACGGTGACGCTGGACGTTACAGAACTGGCAGGCGGCCACGATATTGCTTTGCGAGTCACCGCCGCCATCGACTCGAGCATGCAGATGCTCAGCAGTACATCGAAGGTGTCGAGCCTGTCGAGTGGAGAGATGGAAGGTTGCAGCGAAAACTTCCATTGATTGCTCCCACATGGGGCAGCAGCAATAGAAGCAATGGCCGGATTGCAATTGAAAGGCGCGGGAGCGCCGACGTGCGAGAGTCGAGGGCATGAGCAATCCTGAGTTCAGGAAGATTTCGGAAACTTCGAAACCCCGCTCGCCCGTAGAAGGCATACACGGGAACCAGCCGAGTAGCTCGTGCTGGCGCCACTTCAGCTCCTAGAGGAGACTGACGGGAAAGAGTTTAGCGCCGCTCTCTCCGCCAATGCAAGAGGGAAGCGTACATCCTGACGAGGGGTGGAGTGACCGCTTTCAGCGCTACGGCACGTATGGCCACTTCTGGGCGATTTATGCCCTGGCCTGTCCGTCCCGCTGCTGCGACCCACGGGGCAACGAGCAGAGTGTGCCGCCCCCCGGTCTGCCGCTACTCATTGAGATATTTTGTCCAAGAGATTCGTCTGGAGCATTGCCTGGCGCTCCCGCTCCGCTCGCATCATTTCCCTGAGCGTGGGGCGACGCCTTGTGTTGCTTTCCAGGTAGGAAACTTGCGCGGTTGCGGACGCCGATCCCACGCGCTGCCCGCTGGGTGATTTCGCCTGGAGCATTGCCTGACGCTCGCGCTCCGCTCGCATCATTTCCTTGAGCAAGGGGCGACGTGGTGGCGTGTCGATCGCCGGGTCTAGTTGAGGGTCAAGGTTCACGCCGACCGCAGCCGCCATCAGGAGCAGATTCAACGTCGAGACGCTTTGGCCGCTCTCGATTGCAATGACGGTTGCCCGAGACACGCCCACGTTCTGCGCGATGTCGGATTGCTTGCTACCTTGTCGCTCGCGCGCGGAGCGCAAGGCTTCCCCGATTTTGCGACGCATTGCGTCCGCTTTATCATGCAGCTCTCGTCGATGGTCCATTTGACCCCCTTAACCGGGTTGGATTCAGCATATCTGATGTCAACAATAATTGACATAGTAGTCCATGTCAGCTTTTTTTGACTTTCGAAACTGAATTCGCAATTCGAGGCAGGGGCGGCCTAGTGTTGACACCGGCAGACGTCGGGCATCCATTGCAGTAAGCCTCCGGCCAGTACCGTCTGGAAGGCTTTGTTCGCTATTGGCCGGCAAGCGACGGCCAGTCAGCTAGGAGAGGAGGAGGTGCGGCACATTTGATCCGGCACTAAGCCTGCTGCTTCAGTTCCCGATGATATGCCATGACTAGTGCGACCATTTCGCGCGCCGACAACTTGCCGGCGCGCACCAAGGCCACTAGCAGCTTGTCCGTAGCGTCTGGCGTGATCGAATCTCCCAACACATTGGCAGTGGCTTCCGCCCATTGGTCCGCAAATGTGGCCGAGTACTTGACGCCTTCGTGCTCGGCTAACTCGGCGACGTATTCAGACGTCTTCGTCATAGGTGAAAAGTTAAAGACAAGGGGCAACTGAGGATAACGTTACGAGTTTGATCCCAGCAAGCGCGGCTACCCGAACGCTGAGCTCATTGCCAACGAACTAAGTGGCAATGTCGAAGGACGCTTGGTGGCTGATTGCTGTCTGTTGCGGTGCGGGCGGCTGGTTGGAGTAGGGCGCGCTGAGTGAGTAAGCCGCCCATTGGCGCATTGTGATAGCCGGCCTTATCGCAATAGTCCGATGTCGAGGCGCGTCGTTATGACCAGTAGAATCTGGGGATGTGACGCCTGAGCATGAGACTTGGCGCCGGTGATCGGTCGAGTCGTGGCGACGGCGATCGGCCTCGAGGCTGCCGCCCGGGTGGTGCAGGCTGGGCGTGAAGCCCATCGCGATAGGCAAGGAGCGGACTGACCGTCTGCCCCTTCCGAAGCGGGGCGTGCCCTGCGATCGCGTGCCATGCCAGACGCGGTGGTGGACAGCGCGTCAGGTGCCCGGCGTCACGCGGCAGGTGCGTGTAGCAGTTCGTGCGGCACTTGCGATCGGCTCAGCGTTCGCCGTGCGTGCGGTACCAGGCATCGAGCAGCGCGTGGGCGGCCTGGAAGGTCAGCCGCCCGTTCCCGGGTGGCGGTCGGCGTCGAGTGCACGCAGGGTCGAAAAGTCCTCTGCCTCGCGGCCTGGGCGTGCTGGCCGCGCGCCGTCTCGGTCATCCCGAGACTTGGGGAAATTTGGCCTCCTTCGCCGGGAATGACACAACGCCGCGGCATCCTCTGGGCCGAGGTCAGCGGGGGGAGAGGTTGGAAGGCAAACGGGGACGCAACGCGTGCCAGCCTGGGTGGCTACGCTGATCGAGGCGCAGTCTCGGCCTGCTCCAGAATTAAGGCGAAGCGCTCGAGGGTGTACGCAATGTCCACGAGACGCAGCGAAAAAAATAGAAGATACCGGCCATCGCGACAGCGGTGCACCATGCCAACCGCACCGTGCCATCCCGATAAAACCCCGCTAGCGTGATGGCGGTGGAGGCCAGCAGGGTGGAGCGTAGCGCGAGCAGGGTGACCGCCAGCACTCCGACCAAGGACAGAGCGAGCGCCGGAAGACTGACCGGGCGATAGAGGCCGCTCGCAGCCAAGGCCAACAGACCCCAACCGAGGCCCAGCCCTAGGACGCTCATGCCTTGCAACGCTCGATCTAGCCAAGACGGTCTCACTGTTCGATCTTCGCTTTGCAGAACCACACGATGCAAATCGTGGAGCAGCCCGTCTAACACTAGCCAGTGTGGCGTCGAAGGGTAATCACGGGTTGGACTCACGCGATGGGGGGCTGCGGTCTTGGCATGTTGGCGTCTAGGAAAGGCCGGTGCGCAGTACGGACGTTGCCGTCACGCTCGACGCTGGCCGGAGCACGTTGTGGAGTAGCTCACCATTGTGACGCGGAATGACTCATGCCGCCGTCGGCATGAAGTGGCGCCTTGTCCCGCGGCTAGCGGGCGCCGCGGCTTCAGATCCGTGGTCGGCGACGTCAACGCGCGCGCGGGCACCATCCGATTGGGAGGTGGCGGTGCAGGTGGGGCTTGATCGCTGTGTGCAACGCAGCGCCCCCCACCATCCCGAGGGGTATAGCGCGCTCCGAATGTGCCGATACCGAAAGTTGGACCCCAGGTGACGGCGGGGGCGGTGACGGTCAAAGGGAATTGATGATGTCTAGATGGTCTCAACGTGATCGGCAGACCTCTGATATGGTCTTATCCGATGACGAGTTCCGAGAATTGATGCAGCAGTCCTATCCGGCTTCTGTCTATCACGGCAAGGCCATGGAGCTCTGCGCCCTGTATCAGGCTACGCCGCGCGGTCAAGCAGATTACATCGAGCGTGTCGGCCTAGCGAAGGAATTGCAGGACGAGATGCTGCCCCTAGCCTTTGTATGTCAGTATTATTTTCAAGAATCCGCTGAGGTTGACGTGCAGCTTTGTCTGGGAAACCAGCTTGGCGACGCACGAATCCTGGACCGGCGCAAGGGCACTGAGCGGCAATATCTCGCCGAGGTGACCGTGCTGGAACGGGGTGACTATCGGAAACGAGAGACTATTGCACGCGATGGCCTAGCATGGGAGTTTGGCTCGGAGTCGGAGTTGGTGGCACGTGAGTATGATTTGTTTCGGAAGGCGATAAAGAGCAAGGCCGCAAAGGGATATCCCGCAGACAGCCTGCTGGTGGTGTATTCGAGAATTGAATTGCAGCCGCCGCCGCGGGCGCTCATGTCCGGAATTCCAAGCTTGGCAAGGGAAATGAACAGCGAGTTGTCGGCGTTCGGGGAGGTCGTTTATCTGGGACGAAACCAGTTGTTCCTGACGTTCGCAAAAAATGGGCCCCTCTCGTCAGAGAATGGGGGCAGGCGCTTGTCGTGAGTGGGGGCTGTGGGCCGGGACAGCCATGGCCTTCGCCATAAACCGGCGCAAGTAGCGGAGGACGGGCCGGACACGGCGACGTGGCTGCGTTCCCCGCTCGCTGGAGAGGCCTGGACGACGGCACTCAGACATGGCGCGGCGGGCTGTATGCGGCTGCCTGCCAGCACCGAAATCTAGAATGGAGACCGCTCCGGTCACAGGCTCTTGACACCGTAAGATGCTACTTCGGCCAGTCGTCGGCCTCAGCCGCATTGCGTTGCAGTCACGGTTTATTGACGGGCGATCCCATGGAGGAAGTAGTCGAGTACGTACTGATCGAAGCGATCCAGTTGGGCGGCCGCTGCCAGGGTGCCGGCAGGGGTGCTGGCGAAGATTTCCAGTGCTGCATGCAACGTCAGGGTCTCGTCTTCGAAATCGAGGATGCCGGCGGCATGGAACTTCTTCGCGAGCATTCTGGGCAGGCCATATTCTTCCAACTCCAGCACGCACGAGGGAAGGAACGCCTTCGAGAGCCTGGCGATGAACGGCGAGATGTCGAGGTGCAGTTCGGGCAGGATCTCCTTCTGCAGCACGTTGATATCGCTAAGCAGCGCCGTCAGCTTGAAGGTGGCATTGCGTTCGAGCTTGAAGAATTGCTCGATGGTAACGTCCTGTGCATCCAGTTGATCGAGCAGTTCTGGTATCGCGTACCTCCAGTTCGAGGAGAGTGCTTTCACGAATTCAACGAACTTGGTATAGGGGGCTTCCCACTCGCCGGGGGCCAGCCGGAGCACCTTGTGCAGAATCCAAGCCCAGTGCTCATTCGATGGCGCGTTTAGCATCGCGAGCGCGCGCCAAGTGCTCCGGTTCTGAGTGAGCTCTCGGGCGATATCGGTGATGAGTACCGTGTCACCCGAAATTAGGGCACCTTCCTGCTTCAACCGTTCGAAGACCTCGTGGCCCAGCACTGCCCCCATCTCCTCCTTGTAGAGCAGGATCTTGGCGATCTGGTCCTTGGTGAGTGCCTGGCGAAATTCCTGCTCATCGACGTCTGCCAGCAGCTCGTCGGGAAAACTCAGGTCCAGTTGCGTGTCGGTGGGGGCGGGTGGCTCTTCGAGGATATAGATGTTCCCGATGAAATGCCGGAACATCCGGCCACCACGGCCGATGATGTTCCGGTAGGTGAAGTCCTTCAGCTTGAGCTTGCCGTTCTTGTTGCTCCAGACGATGACGTTTTCCGCAGAAGTATTAACGCCCTCGATGATGGAAGACGTCGAAACGAGGGTCTGCAGGCCGTCCTCCTCTTCGAATAGCTTGACCTGGATCTGGCTGAGGGATCGGTGAAGCTGACCGGTGTGGATGCCAGTGCCACGCTTGACGAGCGAGGTCAGTATCCAGTTCGGATCGTAGTTCTTCGCGAGCCAGTCCGAGAAGTCCGATAACACATCGCTCTGGACGGTCTCCGTTTTCTCCAGCAGCAGATTCGATACGCGTTCCACGTTGGAATAGGTGCCGGCGTAGATGAGTGACTTGGCTTTGCGCCGCGCAAGAATGGCGATGAGGACATCGTTCTTACGCTGTGCATCCTTTTGGATCTGCTTATAGAGTTCATGCTTTTCCAGAAAGACCGTATTGAAGTCGAGACGCAGAAACAGCATGTCCTTTGTGAACGGATTGTCGCTCAGTTGGGAGATGTTCGGCGCAAGATAGTACTTTTGCGCAGCGATCGCGCCGAGCTTCATCATCGCCTTGAGCAGGGCGGGGGAACGCTCCTTGTCGAATTCCCGGCTCGCCTTGTAGAATTCGTCCACCACCAGAAGATCGAGTGCCTCGAGCTTGCTTGCGTAGTGAATGGCCCGCTCTTGGGGAAAGATCAGAATGTTTCTTTCCCCAAGCACGACGTCGGTTGTTGTCACGATTTTGTACTGGGCCGAGAACTTGCGGCTGAGCCGACGGCGTGTCTCATCGGTCAGCGCAATGGTCGGGACAAGAATCAGGACGTTCCGAGGCTTTCGGATCGCGATATACGCGTCGATGATCAGACTTTTCCCGAAGCTGGTGGGTGCACTTATCGCTAGGTTGGTGCCCTCCAGCAGGTGCTTCAGGACCAAAGATTGCTCGCTGTGCAAGGTGACTGGTTGTGCATGTCCGATATCGACCTTGAACGATTCGTAGACAAAGCGGTCCTGCCATGTCGCCGTCTTTGGGTCAAGATAGGGGAAGAGTCCCGATTCCCGAATTAGGTGATTGACCAGCGGCGAGTAGGCCGCATTCTCTTTCTCGTGTTGGTCGAGCAGGCGTATCAGCCGGTTCCGGGCCTCGGTGCCATTGCCGGCGTCCAGCAGATCATTAATGGCCGCACATTCCGCAAATATTTCCATGTCGTTTACGCTTTGTGGAATGCCACTTCTTTGGAGAACTGGTCGACGAGTCGAGCCCGGTCGGGCACCGGGAACAGGATCAGGTGGAACCTGATTTCCGCGTATTTGGCAACATTGTCCGAGAGCGAGATGAGTTGCTTCTTGAGGTAGGCCGTGGCTCGTTCCAGATGGTACTTGCGCACGCCCTCCCGGTAGGTATCATTCATTTCCTTCGTGGCTGCGGTGATCGCGCATTCATGCAGCAGGAGGATCGGCACGTGAATCTTCGGCTTGATATTGTCGATGGAAATCCTTGGTGACAGCGCATCCTTGATCCGGGCCGCCAGTTCGGGATTCGTCACCAGACGATCGATGTCCGAGGTGTTGGTGATGATGCTGTTCTCTTTCTTCAGCTTGCCGGTCCTCAGCGCATTGCCGACCGATTCGACGACCGGCGGCAACCGGGCGTCTTCGATGCTGTTATAGAACTTGGCCTCGCCAAACCAGAGCGAGAAGTCATAGTCGCCCTCGAGGACAATGTGGACGCTGTCGGCGCCCTTGGCGTTGTCCTGCACGTTCTGCTTGTAGAAGATCTTTGGCACTACCGGAAGGGCCTTGTAATGGTGGTGCATGATCCCGTACAGCACGATTTCCGCCAACTCGCTGCCCTGCCCGATGTCGCCGGCCTTGTCGGTCAGCCGGAGATTCTTGGCCGACTCGCGCAGTGTGGACCGGCTTTGCCCGCTGAGCTTATCGCGCTCCTGGGCGGACAGGGCTGTCAGGGCAATATTGTCCCAGATGAAGTTCTCGAACTTCTCATACCGCCAGAGTGCATCCTCGAAGTCGTTGACTAGACTCAGCACCCGCTTGTTGTCGACCGGCGCTAGGGGTGTGTCGACGAAGAGCTTCAGGTAGAGGTCATCGACCAATATCTCGAAATCCATGGCAGCAGTCCTCGGCTCAGTCGACTTTCTGGGTTACGCAGCGGAGATAGGAGAACCGCTCCTTGGTGCCGTCGCTACGGACCGCACAGAAGCATCGCGTGGCATAGTCCGCTGGGATGACCTCGAAGTGATCGATGCCAGCCCCGACCTTGACCGCGTACTCGGGATGACGTTGAAAGAGTCCCCTGAGATGGATGGCATCGTCGCTCGAGACGCGCTCGCCGGGCACGTACCGGCTCAGCATCTCTTGGAAGAACTCCTTAGCTTGACCCTGGTTGTCGAATGTCATCGATTCGAGCACCACCGGTTTCCCTCGTCCCATTTGTTATTCCTTGTCCTGACAGGTGGCATGCACGGGGCATCATACTGCAGGAATGTGCGCTGTAAATCCCCCCCCAATTGGAGTGTCCAACGCTGCAGAACGGTCTTCATCGGGGCGTTCTCCAAGCGAGTACCCGAAAGGGGATGATCTCAGTCATGGGTGCGCGGAGTGTGTCGTGGCCGGCGGGGCGTCGCCGGGATCGCGCCGGTCGCGGTCAATGGGGGACCGTCCCAGGATGGGTGCGCTGCATGCGCGTGGCTGCCGTCGCAGAAATTGCAGCCTCGATAGCATAATAACCGGGCTTGTATTGTCAGCTACCGACCGTTGTTCTGAAGGCACTAGGCGGTAGACAGCCCGAGCAGCCGCAACTGGCCCAAGTACTGCGACTGTGCGAGCAGCTAGACCTCCGACGATTTGCTGACGCGCAGCGACTGCCCGAACAGGGCCCCCTGCATGGGCGGTGGCATCCCGCTCAGGCTGCACGCCTCCGCCAGACTCTTGCGCAAGCGAGTCAGGCCCCCTGAGGCTGCGGCAGGGCCGAATTTCTCGCCCAGGAAGCGGTGAAACCACGCCCGGAAGAGGTGGATGCGTGTCGTTCCCCACGAATCTGCGGTCGGCGCTACCGCGGGCGGCGGCGGGCGAGGCCGGTACCCGGCCCGGTGTGCGGCAAAAGAGCGGCGCGGCAAACAGACGTTCCAATTGTGCCGAGCTGAAGGTCCAAATGCGCGGTCCAATGAGTGCGACTTGGACATGGGCCTGCTTCATGATGACCGGTTTCAAGGCGCGACACGTAGGGCTCCAGGCATGGGTTGCCAACTGCGGGCGCCGCCAAGGCGCAGTGGACACATACCTAAGGGGGGAAGCCTTCAGCGGCCGTTGCCCCGTGCGCTTACCTTGCGTACCTTGCGTGCCGGCGATGACGCGGCGCGGGGCGTAGCGGCCTCCGCAGCAATATCGTCTCCGGTCAGGTGGTACTCGTCCATCAACTCGCAAATGGAGGCAATCACGCTACCGACCTCCGACTCGTACGCCTTGGCGAGCGCGAGTTCCAGCGCGTCCCTTCTTGCCAACAGCTTTTGGTACTCTCCCATGGCGGCGGTCTCCTGTCGTCACTACGCAATGTTAAGGGACTGCGGCGACTGTCCTAGGCTCCACGCAGTCCGAGGTCGCGCGCCTGCACGAGCTGGTCAGGAGGCTCGCCGCACATATAACCGCGCGGCTGCCAAGACTGCGCGCAGAGGTAACGGCGCGCCGCGTAGACCGAGGCGAACACGCCGGTGCGCTCGATCGCCAGCCTCCCGGTGTGTTCGCCTAAAAACAGGGCGACAAGCGCGGAGCGGCTGAAGCGGATCAAAGAGCGCGAAGTTCGCTTCAACCTGTACGGAACACTAGTTGCGAGATATGGCCGTGGAGAACCCCAACTCGCAAGTGTCAGTTGACGTTGACAACGAGCATTCGTCACAGAACGCCAATAAGGGGGCCCGAGCGGCGCTGAAGTTGAAAACAGCTACGACTGCTCATCGGTGTATCTGGCAGTCTTACCTCAAGCTCGCCTTAGCGATGTCCCGGCTTGCTGGCAGTAGTCCATGAACCCTTGGCCAAATCTGTCGGATTTTCGCGCAGAGCTTCGTCATACCTCGCGAGTGAAAGCATCGAAGTATGGCGAGGCAGATACATTCCGTCATTGGCATTCAAGTCCCGAATTTGCGGACGTGGTACGCCCGGGCCCTTCTAGCCATGAGGAATCTGAGCGCAGCACACCGCGCCCATGGGATGCGGCGAATGCGCGCAAAGTGACGTCGAGCCAATCGATACGCGTGATCGGCTCGTTCCACGGTCTTGGGCGTTGTGTTGTAAGTCTCCGCAACGCGCTCGATTTTTAGGTAACGATAGTCGTCCTCGATAAGTCGCTCGAATTCTTCTGCCGAGAGGATTGTGCCGGGAGGGGGCGGAGTAACCCCTTCACGCCAGAACGAAACATTCTCAAGTTCAGCCACCGCCTCCCCTAGAAAGTAATACTCCCGTAGGGTGCTTCGATGTCGCCGTGATCCTTGCGGCAGTCGCTTCCAGGCTGCGCGTTCGAGAAATGGTATGAAGTGGATCTCGAATAGCCTCTCAAGGTAGTGCATCGGAAAGACCTTGCGGTGGTCGAGGCAGTACTTGAGATACTTCGCAAGGAGCACGGTGTAGGGCACATCGTCAAAATCCGGATCTTCGTGGTAAGCGTCAGCCGCATCATCGATAGCGCGTTTGAAGTCGCTGGCTTGCCAATGCGTAGTCTCATCGAACGGAGGTAAGGGAAAGGGAGACTCCCACCAAGGTGGGATTTTCGGTCGCTTTGCTGCCATGGCAACACTCCGAGCGCAAATGAGGTGATCCAATCATAGTTTGCCGGTGGCGAGGTGGACAGTGCGATTGCCGAGCAGGCTCATTGGTGGCCCTCAACGGCAGGGCTTTAGGAGCGCGAGACTGGTCTTGTTGATGATCAATCGAAGAGCTTCCATTTCAAACGCGGGCCGAGCTTTGCCGAATACTCGGCGGGGGTAGCGGCCGGTCAGATAAAACTGCTGTTGGCAGGTGGCACCTTGCTCTGTGATGCGCTCGACGAAGTCGCGTCGGAGATTTTCGAAGGTGATGAGGGGCAACCCTGCCCGTTGCAATAGATGTAGCCACGGCACCCTGATGTGTAGAACCGGCACCTCGGGATTTCTGCCTGGGAACAACAGCGACGCGTCAGGGCACTGTTCGCGCCAGTGGGACATGGCTTCCCAGCATAGATCCGAGAGCGGCAACTGCCAGCGGCAACCATCGCGTGACGTTACTGTCCATTCCTTCGATGGCAGACTGATGTCCGCCCATGACAGATGGACGCATTGGGTGTACCCCATGCCAGTCTCGCGCAGGAGGAGATAGAACACAGGAAGATGGCCGATGAATGTTTGCTCCGACAGGCTGGGTAGCTCCTTGCGACGGTGCGCGGCGCGATCGGCATTGCATCGATCTCGGGCGGCGCACATGGCTGCAGCGTGGCTGTTCAGTTCCCGGAGAATGGCCCAGTGGTTTTCGCGGGTGAGTGTCGTGAACTGGCGCGGAGGACTTGGCAAAAGACGGGGTAGCTCGACTTTAGGAAGCTGCGCGAGGAGATCGAGACTACAGGCGAAGTCCAAGACTTGCTTGAGCATCGATTTATAGTTGATGAGGGTGGATTCCTGAATTCGGAGAGCGGCTTCCTCAAGCCAAGCAGCGATGTGGTTATCGAGATCATGTATTGGCACTTCGAGGAGCGGTGCAAGTGCATGCCGGCACCGCTTGATGGCCTTCGACATATCCTTGCGTCGGCCAAAGATGATCTCGCCATAGCGATTCAGTATTTCGTCGACCGTGAGTTGGCTGCCGGGTGTGAGTGGCATCGAAGTGACCGTGACGATGGCTGGGCGGCCTGTCCGCAGAAGGGTCAATCGCCGGAGCGCGGCGGGGCCGCATTTTGGCTTTCGTCATCGTTGGCGGACGACAGCCGGGGTGCCATGGTCAACAGTTGCGCAAATTCGCCACGGCACTTGCGTTCCCAGTCCTTCCGGTCCTGAGGAAAGATCCGTACACATTTGCCGATGCGGGATTCGTGCGGGCCCTCCCCCTGCTTTTGCAGGGCATAGTACAGAGAGCGGGAGATGCGGTAGTGCAAATAGAACTCCTTGACGGTGAACACCGGTCCGTCTTCCGCGGGATTGAGATTCGCGTCCATGATGTGGTCCTAGAATTGGCTGTCGCATGTCGTCGGATTGACGCTTTCATCGACCTTACTGAATGCGCCTTGGAAAATCGCCGACAACGGAAGCATGCTATTTGTCGTTAGCTATCGATAACATTGGCTGACGGAGTGTCAGCCGGCGCGCAGGGTAGGGTTTTGCCGGGACCGACCGGGCCTGGTCGGCAGGCACGGCCGTCGCCCATGGGCCGCCGCGAGAAGTCGGTCCAGGCGGGCGGATACCTTTAGGGGCGGCAGGAGGGTATTCCCCGTGGTTGGCAGTCGGTCGGGCCGCCAATCGGGGGAGGCGACACGGCCGGCCGCGGTCTGGAAGCGGCCGTGTCGCGGCGCGGGCACGGCTAATGCAAGATCGGCGGCAAGCGATCCGTCTCTGTGACGACGCGCCCCGAGTCGAGGCGTTCGACCGAATCCGCCAGATGATCGGGCGCGACGGTAGCGTACCGTTGCGTCATCTTCGGATCGCGGTGCCCCATGAGGTCGCCAACGACCTTTAAGGACACGCCACGAGATACCAACTGTGAGGCGAAATCGTGGCGCAGGTCACTCCAGTCAAAGTCATCAAGCTTGGCTTCGGCGAGGACGGTTTTCCAGGCTGTCCGGATGGGGCCGATGGGGCCGGTTTCGTCGCTTTTCGGAAAGACGAATTTCCCGGCAGACTGGGTGTGCCAAGCCGTCAGCACCGCAATGGCCTCGCCGGAAAGATAGATCTTGCGCCCCTTACTGGTTTTGCAATTCTCCTCGCGGACGACGACGTACGGGCGAGAAGCATCGAGGTGAACGTCGCTCCATGTGGAGAATCGCATTTCCTGCTGGCGTTCGCCGGTTTCCCGTCCCCAGACCACCATCGGGATCATGGCATCGATGTAGGGCACGGCGCGAAGATCAGGCAAGAGTGGGTAGCGACGCGCAATTCGCCACGCGTTTCCGCGGTCTCGTGCAGCACGTGCCTCTTCCTCGCGCCGATAGAGCGCGGCAAACAGTCGAGCGATCTCGTCCCGACTCAGCATGCGCGTGCGCTCCGGCTCCGCCAGGTGTAATTTGGCCCGATACAGGGGGTGAGCCGGAATGAGCTTCTTCAGCCAGGCTTGGGTGAACAGGGCACTCAGGATGCCGAGATCGCGGTTGATGGAGGCATTGGACAGGCCGATCTGCCCCGCTCTTTTTCCCCGGGTCACCTTCATGAGGTGTGCCGCAGTGATCCAGTCTTGTGCGTGGCCGGCATTGAACTCCGCCAGCGGCATGTCGAGATAAGCGGCGAAGTCGCGTCGCAGCGACCGGATGCGGCGCCTGCCCGTTTTGGCATTGGCGCATTCCCAGGTTTCGAATACTTCGTCGGTAAACCTCCCGATGGTCATCGTGCTGGCCGCGATCGCTTCGGTCTCGCGCTTGGCCCGTTTCTCCTGCTGGATCGTGAAGCTGTCTCGCTTGGTTGCAACCTGCTGGAACTCGTCCAGAATTTTCTGCCGTGCCTGCTCCGGCGTCATTGTTGGGTAGTCTCCGACCGTTACCCTGCCCTGCAGCGGCTTACCCGTCTTCGACAGGCCGGGTTTCAGATAGCGCCTCGTGAAAGTCATGGCCCCATTTGGTAACACACGCAAGCCGAAGCCATGCAGCTTGCTGTCGAGGAACGTGGTCTCCTTGCCTGCGGCGAGGTGGCGCAGCTTGCCGTCGAGGAAGTTCCGCAACTGCTGGTCGTTCGCTTGGTGCGACGCCTTACCCGAAATCATGTCGCCGAGGATCCGGCAGAAGTCCCGATTGATGTGAACGTGTGTCTTCGCCATGTCTGATCTCCAAGTCAATTGCAACATCGGCGCTTTCACGATAGGGCGTTGGGCAATCTGAGGGCAAAATCCGCGCAGGATCGGACCGTGTTTCGGCGGATCAGGCTGGACTTGACGACTTGGGGAATCGCCGTCAGCCCCCAGAACTATTGGGGTTCTGCGGACGGGGCGGAGTGCAGCAGACCGCTACAGACAAAAGTCCAGTTGCTTTGCAAGCAACCGCTCTTGCCTTCTAAGCGAGCGGTCAGAGGTTCGAATCCTCTAGGGCGGGCCACGCATCTAGAGGGATTCGCGCCCTTCGTACGGGCTCGGTCCACAGACGTCTCGCCCAACTTTATCCGCCGATTCTGTCCGCCATCGTTCGACTCACGGTTGAACTAGTATGGAGGATTCGATGGAGAGCGAAGTCTATGGAGCGGAAGATGCAATCAGGACTTCCAGCCGGACCGCAGCCTCTGATTCTTGTTGCCGAGGACGACGCGGACATTGCCGATATTCTTGCCGCCTACTGTGCGCGCAGCGGCTTGCGTACGGTGCATGCCGCAGACGGCCGACGCGCACTGGATCTCCACCTGTCCCTGAAGCCGGATCTGGTGCTCCTCGATGTACAGATGCCGTTGGCAGACGGATGGCAGGTCCTCTCCGAGCTACGCCATCGGGGCAGTACGCCAGTGATCATGCTCACTGCGCTCGACCAGGATATCGACAAGCTCATGGGTCTGCGCATCGGTGCGGATGACTACGTGGTCAAGCCATTCAATCCGGCCGAGGTGGTCGCCCGGGTGCAGGCTGTGTTGCGTCGAGCCAGGACGGCGTCCGAGACGGAGACGAGCCGGGTGCTGCGCGTTCCGCCGTTCGAGATCGATCTCGATCAGCATGAAGCCGTTGTCCAATCGGGCAACGCGCGGCATGTACTGAGTCTCACGCTCACCGAGTACAGGATCCTTGCGCAGCTTGCCAGGTATCCGAAACGGGTGTTCAGTCGGGCAGAACTGCTTTCCACGTGCTTGCCCGAAGGCGATGCGCTGGAGCGAACGGTTGACAGCCATGTCAGCAAGCTGCGGAAAAAATTGGAAGAGTGTGGCGTGAGTGGCGTTCCCACGGGCGTGCGCGGCGTCGGTTACCGGTTGCTGGAGCTCTGAGTGAAGCTCGTCGGATTGGGTCGGAAGATATCTCTGTGGATGACAGCGGTCTCGCTGGGGATGACATTCGTCGTCGTGTCCACGTCTTACATCTTCTACTACGTCATGATGACGTATTGGCCCGAGCGGGTGGATGAGACGGCTGTCCTGCCCAGTGGTCCGGAATGGGTCTGGCTGGGTGCAACGTTCCTGTTCGGGGCGGTGGTTGCCATGGCGGTGGCAAGGAAGCTGGCGCGCAAGATCCTGGTCCCATTGAACTCCGTGGCCGACAGCATGCGAAGGGTCTCCCGTGGCGATCTTGCCGCGAGAGCCGTTGCGGGTGATCGGTCTCTCGGAGAGGCGGCTTCGCTGGCCGACGATTTCAATGCGTTGGCGGCCAGGCTGCAGCGGGTTACCGAAGAGCAGACATTCTGGAACGCCGCAATGGCGCATGAGCTTCGGACACCGGTCACCGTTCTGCGGGGCCGACTGCAAGGACTTGCCGAGGGCGTGTTCCCACCGACTGAAGCCTTGTTCCGTGGTCTGCTCACGCATGTGGAGGGACTCTCGCGCATGATCGAGGATCTGCGTGTGATCAGCCTGGCGGAGAGTGGCCATCTCGATCTTCATGTGCAGGATATGAACTTGCAGGCGGAGATTGGCGAGGTCCTGGAGTTCTTCGGCAACGAGTTGGCATCTGCGGACCAGGTGCCCGTGGTGAAAGTGACGGCGCCGTCCGTTCTTGGCGATCCCCTCCGGATTCGTCAGGCACTCCTGGCAATGCTGGATAACGCGCGCCGGTATGCCGGCCCGGGTATCGTGCAGATTGAGGCGTTTGTTCAGGATGGCACTTGCCATCTTCGTGTTCGCGATCATGGTCCGGGTATTCCACAGGAGCAGGCGGCGCATGTTTTCTCTGCCTTCCGCCGTGCCGGGGTGGCGCACACAGCGCACCGCAGCGGCAGTGGCCTCGGCCTGGCGGTGGTGGCGGCAATCGCCCATGCGCATTCAGGAACCGTTATCTGCGAATTGCCCGCAGGCGGAGGCTGCGCTTTTGAAATGCGCTGGCCACAAGCGTTGCCGTCCCGCGCATGACGTGGCGTTGCCGTGTGCCTTGGGGCGCTTTGCGCCTCCACGAAATCTCCATCCCGTCTCCACTGAAGCCGGAAGGCCATCAGAGAGAATCTCGCGTTCAAGCAAGCATTGGACGTATCGGCCTTGTCAACTACACAAACGCATGGGCAGGCAGCGTGGAAGCTGCGTTACTGGAGTGTCTTCGCCGGTCAGGCGTTCTCTCTGATCGGGTCTGCGCTTAGCCAGTTTGTCCTGCTCTGGTGGATTGCCGATACGACGGGCAGTGCGGCGGCACTGTCCACTGCGGGCCTGGCGGCTTTGCTTCCCCAGGCGCTGCTCTCTCCAGTGGGTGGCATTCTTGCAGACCGCTTCAGCCGGCGCGCGCTCATGGTCGCATCCGACCTCATCAGCGCGGCCTGCATGCTCGTGCTGATCGCCCTGTTCCTGAGTGGCGACGAACAGTTGTGGCACGTGTACACGATGATGGCGATTCGCAGCGCGATGCAAGCGTTCCAGTCGCCCGCGCTGGCTGCAAGCACGCCGCTCCTGGTGCCAGCCAGCTTCTTGCCGCGCGCCGCAGGGTTCAATCAGGCACTGCAAGGCGTGATCCTTGTGGCGGCCGCCCCGTTAGGCGCTTTGGCGATGAGCATCATGCCTTTCGGGTGGGCGCTCGCCATTGATGCCGTGACAGCGGTACTCGGTGTGCTGCCTCTGCTCGTCTTCAAGATACCGCAGGGGAGAGCGCCTCAACGGGCCACGTTGTTGGCCGACTTTCTGGGTGGCGTCCGTATCGTATGGCGCGATGCCACCCTTCGATGGTTGTACTTCCTGCTGGCGGGCGTCACGCTCATCGTCATGCCGACTTACACGATGGTGCCGCTTCTCGTGAAGGAGCACTTTGCAGGCGGCATTGCCGAAGTGGCCATCATGGAAGGAATGACCGGCGCTGGCATGGTGCTGGGAGGCATCGCCGTTGCCGCGCTGGCTCCCCGCAATCCTGTGCGATGGGTAATCCTCGGGTTTGCCGTGTCGTGTTTCACACTGGCGCTGACGGCCCTTACCCCCGCTACGTTGTTCTGGCCGGCTGTATTCTGGTGGACAGTGAGCGGACTGGCGTTCGCGGCGGGCGATGGTCCTTTTGTCGTGCTCCTGCAGACCAGAGTGCCAAATGCCCTGCAAGGCCGGGTGCTGTCCCTGCTCAACATGGTGATGGGAATGGCTGCACCTGTGGGACTTCTGATTGCGGGACCGCTGGCGGAGTATCTGGGGGTTCGGTGGGCCTTTGTATTGATGGCAACGCTGGCGGGCTGCGTCGTGCTAACCGGGTTTCTCTCTACGACGCTCGCCCGGCCAGCCGAGCCGATCCACGCGGCGAACAATGCTTGACGGCTGACGACGCGAAGGTGCGGGCGAGCCGTCAGCACGCGCTTCAATCCTGCATTGGGTTATCCATGTCGCCTCGGGAGTTTTCCCGCAATCCCCATGATGGCCGTGACGCCGTCCGCTCCGATCAGCGTTGTAGCTATCGCCTGTGCTTCTGCCCACGCCGGCCCAGCGTCCTTCAGCACCAGTTTTCCGGCGCGGGTCACTGAGAGCGGACGCGACCGGCCATCGGCGGCCTCTGCCACGTCCTCGGCAATCCATCCTTCCGTCAGCAGGGGTTGCAGGTTGCGTGTCAGTGTGGATCGATCGTGATGATTCCGTCGTCCAAGATCAGCGCGGCTGATGGGCCCCAGTTCATGAACAAGCACCAGCAGCGTGAACTGCGTGGCGTTGATGCCGAATGGGCGCAACGCCTGATCGTAGGTGGCGGTCAGCACGCGCGAGATTTGCCGGGCGCGCGTCATCACGCAGTGCTGAAAGATATCGGCGCCTGTGGTGCCAGACGGGGAACGTTTTCCGGAAGTCATGTCATGTGTGACGCAGGGATGTACCGCCAGCGTACCGTACTCAGTGCCGATGTGCTGGCGGTGCCGCGTGAGTGTTCGGCGACCGTGTATCGGGCACGGTCACGGCAACTGTTTCCGTGGCCAGAATCTTGTGTGTCGGGTCGGCCAGTTCCAGGCGCACCCGATGCGGTCCCGGCGGCAATCCCACCACGATGATGGGATCCTCGCTGGTGTGTGCCCATGTGGCCGGACCATCGTCAACGGTCACGTGCAGATGGCCGACGCGCGGCGAGACCTGCGTAGCCCCGTTGCCGAACACCGGGATCACACGAAAATTCTCGGTCCGGAACTGCACGATCACGACACCCCTTGCGAGTGGTTCCGGCAACGCTGAGTACGCCACGATCCGTGGCGCTGGCTCGGCATCCAGTGGCAAGACAGCCGGCGGACGAATCGCGTCGGCAGCAGTCTGCGCGATGGTATGGATCGGCACGGCCGCGAGAATAGCGGCAGCAAATAAGGGGGCGAGGGCTCTCATGTCTGACTCCTGGAAACGGATAACAACTCCAACGGGCGCCGATGATGCCTTGAAGCCATAGTAGACGCGCTGGCTTTTTGTACAGGCATGTATCCGTCTGACTCCTGCACACATAACGATACGTTTTGACCGGCTCACCCTTACAGGAGAGATACATCGGCTGGCTCTAATGCTGCATATGCAACATATCGTGCACCTTCCCTGGTGCCAGGAGGAGTGGAGATGGGTAAGAGATCAGCAATGCGTCGGTCAGCCAGCATGGTGGCAACTGTTGCCACTGTGTCGGCAGCGCTGATGAGCAGCGCCTCCACCGCCATCGCTGCGTCACATGACGTTGCCGAAGTCGCATTCGAAGTCGGCAATGTGGACGTGGGTGCCGATCTGCGTTTGCGACACATGGTGGTCCGGCCGTCAGCGCCCAAGGGCACCGTGCTTTTCCTGCACGGCTTTCCCGAGACCATGTTTGCCTGGAAAGCGATTGCCAGGACGCTCGGCCGGGATTTCGAAGTTCATGCTTTCGACTGGCCCGGATTCGGCGAATCTTCGCGTCCGCCTGTGGAGCGTTTCGCCTACGCGCCTCGCGACTACGCCACGGTCCTCACGCGCTACATCGACACGACAGGCATCGGCGGTAGCCGCCTGGTGATCTACGCGACCGATATCGGCGCCTTGCCAGCGCTGCTTGCTGCCGTCGATCGGCCGGATATCGCCCGCATGATCGTTGTCGGGGATTTTGCACCGTTCGACCGGCCGCAGTATATGCAGGAGCGCCTGCAGGCGCTGAAGGAGCCAGCGTCTGCCGAAGCCCTGCGAAGGGCCTTCAATGCCTCGCGCGACGAGATTCTGAAGAACGCATTCACGCGCGGATTGCCAGAAGCGCAACGCTATGCGCTCGATGCCGAGTATCAGGCTGACATGGCACGCGGCTGGCAGAACGGACACCTTTCGTCCGCCGATGCGTTTGCACATTACTACGCGCACTTCACGCGAGACCAGCATGTACTGGAAGCGCAACTGCCGAAGCTGAAAACGCCGGTGCGTGTTGTCTGGGGTGAACAGGACATCTATATCAACAAGGAGATGGGTGTCGAGTTCTCGCGCAGGACCGCTGCGCCATTGCGGTTGTTGCCTGCCACGGGCCACTACCCGCACCTCCAGCGTCCAGGCGACACCATCGACGAAGTCCGCGACGCCTTCCGTCCTTGAGCGCTTCGCGCGGTCCGTGTCGCCACCATGGTCCGTCGCATTCCACAAGTGGCGAACACTCCTGACATCCCTGAAATTCATGACGCAAGCTATCGATACCGTGATCTACACCGGCAAGACCCGCACGACGGGAGGTCGGAACGGCCATTCCCGCAGTTCCGATGACCGTCTCGCGGTCGAGCTTTCCGGACCGGGCAGCAACGGTCCCGGCACAAATCCAGAGCAACTGCTGGGTGCCGGCTGGTCTGCCTGTTTCCTCGGCGCGATCGGCAAGGCGGCGCAGGCTGCCGATATCACCCTGCCTGCGGATGCGGCGGTCGAAGCGGAAATCGATTTGTGCCGCGCTGGCGACGCTTTCCTGCTGGCGGCTCGCCTCAATGTGTCCCTGCCGGGTATCGATACCGACCTTGCGCGTTCCCTGGCGGCGCGCGCGCATCAGATCTGCCCGTACTCGAAAGCCTTGCGCGGCAACATCGACGTGGAAATACAGGTCGTCTGACCGGTGGCACCGCATCGCATATCCCATCCATTGGAGACCATCATGAACAAGACTCTTTCACTTGCAGCGCTTGCGGTCACTGGCGCGATGGCGTTCTCGACCGCCCAGGCGCAGGCGCCTGGCATCCATCGCACGGATCTGGTCAAGCACGATTTGAGCACGCCGCATCTCGAAGGGGTGCAGGTCCGCGTGGACTTTGAACCTGGCGCGTTTGCACCCAAACACGCCCATCCGGGCGAGGAAATCGCCTACGTGCTGGAGGGCACGCTGGAGTACCAGCTTGGTGATAGTCCGCCCGTGACGCTCAAGGCCGGTCAGGCGCTGTTCATTCCCGCAGGCATGGCACATTCCGCCCGCAACGTGGGGAGCGGCAAATCATCGGAGCTGGCGACGTACATCGTGAAGAAGGGCGCGCCGCTGGCAACCCCTGCCAAATAAGGATTCGCGCTTTTGCCCCGACGCCCGTCGCAATGCGGTGGGCGTCGGCATTTCGTCGTTACACGGCTTGCGCTGGCGCACGCCGGAAGCTGATGGCGAGACGATTGAACGCGTTCATCAGGCCGATCGCGATGGTCAGGTCTGCCAGTTCCTTCTCTTCGAAGATCGCGGCGGCCGCTGCAAACGCTTCGTCGGGCACGTGGGTATCGGCGACGCGTGTCACGGTTTCCGCCCAGGCCAGCGCGGCCTTCTCGCGCTCGGTGAACAGATTCCCGGCTTCATGCCAGACCTGCACCAGTGCGAGCTTCTGCACGTCAACACCCTTGCGTGTGAGTTCGCGCGTGTGCATGTCCAGGCAGTACGCGCAACCGTTGATCTGGCTGATGCGCAGGTAAGTCAGTTCCACCAGCACGGCGTCGAGCCCGGACTGGGTGATGTAGCCGTAGACCGTGCCGAGCGCCTTGACGCCGGCTGGAGAGGTTTGGGTGTAGTCGATACGCATGATCAGTTCTTGGTGCCAAGGTTGGTGGTGAGTTCGGTGTCCGTGGTATCGGCCACGAAAACGGCCAGCAGCTTCGCGGGTTGGGTCTTGCTGGCATTCCGGCTGACCGGATGGGTCGAGCCCGGGTCTTCGTGGAAACTCTCACCCGCCTTGTACACGCGTTCGGGGCCATCGTTGACCTTGCTGACGATGCTGCCCGAAACGACGTAGGCATAGATGAATGCAGACCCGGCGTGCCGGTGCGGGTGTGATGCGCCACCCGGCGCATAGTTCACCTCTACCGCGATCAGCGTTTTGCCCGGGATATTGGGAATGGCGCGTGAGAAATTTGGTGTGACGGTCTCGCCGGTGCCATGTGCCATCGCACCGCCGGCAAGCATGAGGCCGGCCGCCATGAATAACGGCGCCAGCATGCGTGAGGAAACAATTTTCATCTCGATCTCCATGTTCGGGTTGTCAGAGGCGGTCAGGTCACCGGATAGGGAGGCCCGGATGCCTGGCTGGCGGCATTCGTGCCATCGGCATGTTGCGCACCCAGAAGCACCCCATGCGCGCCCTGCGGCGCAAGCGCACCGTCGGCTGCAGCCCATGTGGCGATGCCGGTAGCCAGTACAGCCAACGTGCCCAGCACGCCTACCCAACCAAACCGTCTCATGATCAACTCCAGTTCTTTACTACGACTAATGTAGTCGGAGATAAAGATAGTCGATCCGCCGGAATGCTGCAAGTAGAGGATGGCGTCGCTAAACCCGTTCCAAAAATTTCTTGCTCATCTTAACTACGACTCATACAATCGTAGTTAAGGCGCGGCGAATGACGCGACCCGGAGACGCAGGCGGCGCCGCCGCTGGTCAGTGCAGTAAAGATCCAATCAGGAGCAGTAGAGATGTCCCAACGCATTCTTGTTATTGGCGCCGGCTTTGCCGGCATGTGGAGCGCCCTTGCTTCGGCCCGTCTGCTCGACGAGGCCGCGCGCACCGATGTGGAAATCGTGCTGGTTGCGCCGGAACCCGCGCTCCATGTGCGTCCTCGGCTCTATGAACAGAACCCGCTGAAGATGAAGGCGCCGCTGCTCGAGATCTTTGCCGCCACTGGCGTGCGTTTCGTGCAGGGCATTGTCGAGCGCATCGACGTGGCAGCGCGCAAGGTGGAAGTGAAGGGTGTAGGCGCCGATACGTCGCACCAGACCCTGGACTATGACCGGCTCGTGCTGGCCGCGGGCAGCCGGCTGTTCCGCCCGGCCATCGACGGCCTGGATGCGCATGCTTTCAATGTCGATCAGGTGGCAGATGCTTCGCGGCTGGAAGCGCATCTGCACGCTCTGGCAGACCGCCCCGACAGCATCGCGCGTAATACCGTGGTCATTGCCGGCGCTGGTTTCACCGGTATCGAGACGGCGGCCGAGATGCCGGCGCGGTTGCGTGAAGTGCTGGGTGCCGACACCACAGTGCGTGTCATTCTGGTGGAGCGCAATGGCGAGATCGGCCCGGATCTGGGACAAGGCCCGCGCCCGGTGATTACCGAGGCCCTGACCGAACTGGGCGTGACGTGGAAGCTGGGTTCCGGTGTGTCATCGGTTGACGCGAACGGCGTCACGCTGGAGAGCGGGGAACGCATCGATGCCAACACCGTGATCTGGACTGCCGGTGCACGTGCCAGTGCGCTGACAGACCAGATTCCCGCGCAGCGCGACAATTTCGGCCGCCTTCATGTTGACCGCAATCTGAAGGTGGATGGCGTGGAGCACGTCTACGCGACAGGAGACGTAGCCCGTGCTGCCACGGACGACGAAGGCAACGTGACCATGATGTCCTGCCAGCACGCCATGAACCTCGGTCGCTCGGCGGGACACAACGTGGCAGCCGACCTGCTGGGCCACCCGCCGATCCCGTACAGCCAGCCGAAGTACGTGACGTGCCTCGACCTGGGCCCATGGGGCGCGGTGTACACCGAAGGTTGGGACCGTCAGGTGAAGCTGTCCGGTGCCGAAGCCAAGGCGCTGAAAACGAAGATCAACACGGAATGGATCTACCCGCCTAGCGCGAACCGCGCCGAGGCCCTGGCCTCGGCCGACCCACGCCGCATCGTCGTGGCCTGATCGGCTGCAAGAAGAGAAGAAGGGCGATCCTCGGGGATCGCCCTTCTTGTTTGGCTCCTTCATCCGCTCCATCATCCGCTTCTTTATCTGCTTCCTCATCGGATACTGCGCCGGTCTGCCGCGCGATTGCTCAACCAACCCCTGCACCACCAGGGCAGTCATACGCGGCGGGCAGCGCCTCCACGGTACGCGCGGCGAAGAGCAGACAGTGCAGAGCACACTCCACGCCCATGCTGATATGGGAAATATTTCACGCAGATAGCCAAACAAAAATGGCGCCGTGAGGCGCCATCGTCATCGAGAAAGTGCGGGCGTTATGCGCGGGCTTTCCAGTGCGCGAGGGAGGATTGCAGCAGCACGACAGACGCAGCCAGCAGCACGAGGTCCTTCAACAGGAACTGACCGATCGGCGCCGAAATGGCGGGGAATCCGCCGGCAGTGGGCTCGGCGACACCAGGCGTCGTGAAAAAGAACGTCAACGTAATCGCGTAGGTGGCGCAGGACATCGCGGCACCCAATACGGAAACGCCCCGGTGGAAGGCGCCAACGGCCAGCGCGGCGGCTGTTGCGAGTTCCAGCGTGCCGATGACGGCGCTGGCACCGCGTATTCCAAAGGCAGTGTGCAACCAGCTCATGAACGGGCTGTGCTCGATGAATGGCGCGATGCCTTGCGCTTCGTAAAGGGTGAACTTCATTCCACCGAACCAGAGAAAGACAACCACGAGAGACCAGCGCAACAGGAAGACCGTACGGTCGTGAACGGCTGCCTGGGGATGCGTCGCGGCAAAGGAAGACATCGAGTGCATGGTGTTGCTCCTGAACAGATTAGGGATGTACGTCAATCGCTGAGTGCCTAGGCTGTCCAGCAACCAACTTCGAAGGTGTTGCACCTTCATCACAAAAACTCTTACATATATGCATGAGTCATGCATATAATAGGATACGCTTTTACTCGGAGCAAGGACAAATGAAGAAGGACCCTTCGCGACTCGCAAACATGCTCGGTGCCCTGGCGACAGGGCTTTCCGATCGGATTCACGCAGCCGTTGATCACCGCACATCGTTGCGCGGCGAGGCGGCCGCCGCGTTGATCGTGATCGGCCACGCGCCGGGATTGTCCATCGACCAGTTGGGCAAGGTGTCCGGGCTGAGCCATCCTGGCGCGGTGCGTATGGTGGACAGGCTCGTCGCAGCCGGCTTTGCACAACGCACACCCGCCGCAAGCGATCGCAGGGCCATCGCCCTGCACCTGACCGCGGCGGGCGAGACGGAGCGGGCCACCATCCTGGAAGGGCGCCGCGCCGCGATCGAGTCGGTATTGAGCCACGTGTCGTCCACGGATCGTGCGGTGCTGGAGCGGCTGGTGGAGACGATGCTTGTCAGCATGCCGAGCGATGCCACGTCGGCGATGAGCGTATGCCGCCTGTGCAATCAGGACGCGTGCGCCAATTGCCCGATGGATGCATTCGGCATGCTCTGCCCACGCACCTGAGCGCAGCGCGGCAGGCGACATCGCGGACTTAAGGTCCATGCCTGGCCCTTCTCATGAGCCATGCCCGGATCACCCGAAGCATTCGTCTAATAACGCCGACTACACAAGTCGTAGTTATGGCCTACACTGGTCTCATCGGATAGCACCGAAGGAGACCTGCCATGACTGCCGCGCAACTTGATCACATCGCAACGACCAATGATCCTCGGGATGATGACCCGCAGGAAACAGCGGAATGGCTGGAGGCGCTCGACGGCGTTCTTGGCAATGTCGGTCCCGCCCGTGCGCACTACCTGATCGAGCGGCAGATGGCGCATGCACGCCTGCGCGGCCAGATGCAGCCGCATTCCGCCGGCACGCCGTACGTCAATACCATTCCCGTCGACCAGCAACCTCGCATGCCGGGCGACCGCGAGCTCGAGCGCCACATTCGTGCCTATACCCGGTGGAACGCCATGGCGATGGTGGTGCGCGCCGGGAAGACTTCCAATGTTGGCGGGCATATCGCTTCGTTCGCTTCGGCAGCCACACTCTATGACGTGGGCTTCAATCACTTCTGGCGCGCTCCCACGCCGGAGCACGGCGGCGATCTGATCTTCGTACAGGGCCATGTGTCGCCGGGCATCTACGCGCGGGCGTTCCTGCTGGGCCGGCTCGATGTGGCGCAGCTCGACAACTACCGGCGCGAGGTGGGCGGGCAAGGGCTGTCTTCCTATCCTCACCCGTGGCTGATGCCGGACTTCTGGCAGTTCCCCACGGTATCGATGGGACTGGGTCCGTTGATGGCCATCTATCAGACCCGCTTCATGAAGTACCTGCAGGCGCGTGGCATTGCGAAGACCGACGACAGGAAGGTGTGGGTCTTCCTCGGCGACGGCGAAATGGACGAGCCCGAATCTCTCGGCGCGATTGGCATGGCGGCCCGCGAACGCCTGGGCAATCTCGTGTTCGTGGTCAATGCGAATCTTCAGCGCCTGGACGGGCCCGTGCGTGGCAACGGCAAGATCGTGCAGGAGCTCGAACGCATCTTCCTGGGGGCCGGATGGCGGGTGATCAAGGTGCTGTGGGGCAGTCGCTGGGACGACTTGTTTGCACGCGACACAAGTGGGGCGCTGGCACAACGGATGATGGAAGTGGTCGATGGCGAATATCAGACTTACCGTTCGAAGTCCGGCGCCTACCTGCGCGAGCATTTCTTCAATACACCGGCGCTGAAGGCGCTGGTGGCCGACTACACCGACGACGATCTGTGGAGCCTGGACCGCGGGGGCCACGATCCCGAGAAGGTGTTCGCGGCATTCGCGGAGGCGGCGCGCAGCCGCGACGTGCCGACCGTGATTCTCGCCAAGACGATCAAGGGCTACGGCATGGGAGACCAGGGGCAGGCCTCGAACGTCAATCATCAGCAGAAGAAGGTGCAGCGTGAGGCCCTGCTGGCCTTGCGCGACAAATACGCGCTGCCCGTTGCCGATGCGAATATCGAGGACGTGCCGTATATCAGCTTGCCTGAAGGATCGAAGGCGCTCACGTACATGCGCGAACGTCGCCAGTCGCTGGGTGGTTACCTGCCTGCGCGTCGGCAGAAAGCCGCATCGTTGCCGGTGCCCGACCTGTCGGCCTTCGACGCGCTGCTCAAGGCCACCCCCGAAGGGCGGGGCATGTCGACCACCATGGCTTTCGTACGCATCCTTGGCACGCTCCTGCGCGACAAGGCACTGGGCAAACGCATCGTGCCCATCGTGCCGGACGAGTCGCGCACCTTTGGCATGGAAGGGCTCTTCCGGCAGATCGGCATCTGGAATCAGGACGGCCAGCGCTATACCCCGCAGGATGCCGACGCGCTGACGTCCTACAGGGAGTCGGCCACTGGCCAGTTCCTCCAGGAAGGCATCAACGAGGCAGGCGGCATGGCGGACTGGATCGCGGCGGCAACGTCCTATTCCACGCATGGCGAACCCATGGTGCCGTTCTACATCTTCTATTCGATGTTCGGCTTTCAGCGCGTGGGCGATCTCGCCTGGGCAGCAGCCGACATGCGCGCGCGAGGGTTCCTGCTCGGAGGCATATCGGGACGGACCACCATCAATGGCGAAGGCCTGCAGCACGAGGATGGACATTCGTTGCTGTGGGCGTCCTCAGTGCCGAACTGCATCAGCTACGACCCGTCGTTCGCATACGAACTGGCCGTGATCGTGCAGGATGGTTTGCGCCGGATGGTGCAGGAGCAGGAAGACGTCTACTACTACATCACCGTCATGAACGAATCCTATGCGCAGCCGGCCATGCCGGAGGGGCCGGACGTGGCGCAGCATATCCTCAAGGGCATGTACGCGTTCAGCAAGTCGCAGGCCGCGCCATCCGTACCGCGCGTGCAGTTGATGGGTGCTGGCACGATTTTCAATGAGGTGATCGCGGCAGCCGCATTGCTCCAGCAGGACTGGGGCGTGGCTGCGGACGTGTGGGGGGTGCCAGGACTCACGGAGCTTGCGCGCGACGGCCGCGCGGCAGAACGACACAACCTGCTGCATCCCGAGGCGCCGCCCCGCGTGCCGCACGTGACGCAACTGCTCCACGATGCGCGCGGACCGGTCGTTGTGGCGACCGACTATATCCGTGCACTGGCCGATCAGATCCGCGCCTATGTGCCGCAGAAATTCATCGTGCTGGGCACCGACGGTTTTGGGCGCTCCGATACACGCGCGGCATTGCGGCATTTCTTCGAAGTAGATCGTCAGTGGATCGCAGTTGCCGCATTGAAGGCGCTTGCGGATGAGGGAACCCTCCCTGTCGAACGCGTATCGGAAGCCATTCGCAAGTACGGCATCGATCCGGAGAAGCCGAACCCGTTGCATGCCTGATCGGCATACGGTTGCTGCGTTGTTCCCCGAAGCGCAGGAAATCAGTATCCACGAGAGCATGCGGAACCTCTTGGCGCCTCGAGCTTCCTTCGGTGCAGCAGTGGCCGGATCAGTGTGACTCGATGAGCCGGGGGACGTTATTCCCTTCCTATGCGATGGTATAGCCCGGGCACGCCAAAACATAGGATAGGGGAATCTATCGTAGGCTGGTGCGGCCTACCGACTTCGCATAACTTGCAGTCAGCGGCACAAGGCATTGTTTTCCGTTGCCGCATACAGCGCTTGCAAACTGTGCGGGGGGAATCGCGATGGAAGATGAATCGGCCAAGCTGAGTGGTGGCGCCAGGGTAGTCCGGTTGGGGGCCATTGGGGCCGTCGTGCTTGGCGTCACGGCTGGATTTGCCTATGCCGGCGGGTGGCTAACCCCGGGCCGTCTGACCCAGACAACCGTCATCGACGGCTTCGAAGCGCAGAACGGCACGCACATCGGGTTCCGCAGGAATCACGCCAAGGGCTTGTGTGCCGCAGGCTGGTTCGATAGCACCGGAGAGGGCGCTACTTTCAGCAAGGCCGACGTCCTGGCCTCTGGACGTGTCCCGGTGATCGGGCGCTTTGCGTTTGCCGGTGGCATGCCCTTCATTCCAGATTCACCAGGTTTGGTGCGTAGCCTCGCGCTACAGTTCAAGCCGCCCCATGGCCAGGAGTGGCGGACTGCCATGATTGACCTGCCGCTGTTTCCGGTCGCGAACGTGCAGGCGTTCTATGCGCAGATGATCGCGTCGATTCCCGACCGCAAAACGGGAAAGCCCGATCCTGAAAAGATGCAGGCCTTCAAGGCAGCACACCCGGAAACGGTGGCCGCCATGGCTGTGATAGGGAAGCGCGCGGTTTCCTCGGGGTTTTCGAATGACACGTACAACGCCCTCGATACTTTTGAATTCGTGGACAAGGACGGGCGAAGCGTTCCCGTACGATGGTCTGCCGTTCCCGCGCAGCCATTCTCCCCGGCCGCACCGCAAGACAAGCAGGACCCCAACTATCTCTTCGATGCGCTGATCGCGGATGCGGCACATCACCCTTTGACGTGGAAGATGATTGCGACCATCGGTCAACCCGGCGATCCGGTGAGTCCTGACTTGCCGTGGCCGGAGGACCGCCAGCACATCGACCTCGGAACGGTGACGCTGGACAAGCTGACCTCGGAAGATGTCGGTCCATGCACCGATATCAACTTCGACCCGACCGTATTGCCAGCGGGTATTTCCACATCTGCAGATGCGATTCCCAGCGCGCGGTCGGCAGCCTACTCGCGATCGTTCATGCTGCGGGAGAAGGAGCGGGCGGCCAAGCCGCCAAGCGCTGTGACGGAAACTGACGTGCTGGCTGGGGGGAAATCATGAAGACGCCATCGCAAGGATTTTCCTTGCCTTCCCGACTGCTTCACTGGCTCATGGCGGTGCTGATTCTGGCCATGCTGGCGATCGGCATCGGCATGGTCGCTACCGTATCGTCGCGTTACCTGACGCTCGTGTCGTGGCATCGTCCCATTGGCATTGCGATTCTGGTGCTGGCCGTCATTCGATTGTGGAATCGCTTCCTGAATCCGGCGCCAGCGTTACCCGCGTCGGTGCCGCCGGCGCAACGTCTTGCTGCCATGGCTTCACAGTGGCTGCTGTATGGGTTGATGTTCGCCATGCCGTTGATCGGGTGGGGGATGTTGTCCGCGGCGGGATATCCGATTGTGCTGTTCGGAAGCCTGCAACTGCCCCCGATTCTTCCGCATGACCCCTATCTGTTCGCATGCCTGCGCGAGGCGCACACCGTAGGGGCCTTCCTGTTCTTCGCCGTCGTCGTGCTGCATATTGCGGCCGCACTATTCCACGGGTTGATCCGGCGCGACGGCGTCCTGTCATCGATGACGACGGGACGCCCGGGCTGATCAAGATTCCCCCGATTCTCTGCGAAGCGGGATCGTGAACGAGAAAACGCTGCCGTGCGGGGTTCTCCGGCGCGCGCGCAGCTTGCCGCCATGCGCCTCGATGATGGAGCGTGAAATGGATAGCCCCATGCCCATGCCGCTTTCCTTGGTGGTATAGAACGGCTCGAACACCTCATCCTCCATGACGGCACCGATGCCGGCACCGTTGTCCGAGACGGCCAGCTCGATCATGTCGTCTCCGCTGGTTTCGGTGGATATCTCCAGGATGCGTGGGCGATCCGTCATATCCCCCATGGCTTCCACCGCGTTGAGAACAAGATTCAGGATGACCTGCTGCAACTGGATGGCATCGCCGAAGGTCGGAGGCAGGTTGGCCGCGGTATGGAGCCGGAGCGACACATTGCGGCGGTCAATCTCCATGCGTGCGATGGCAAGGATCTGGCTGATGGTACGGTTCAGGTCCACGGGGGCCAGCACGGGTTTGTTCTTGCGCGTCAGATCCTGAAGACTCCTGATCATGGCGCCGGCGCGCTGTCCGGCGGTGGCGATTTCCTCGATGCCTTCCCTGGCGTTTTCCAGGTTCGGCGGATTCTTTGCGAGCCAGCGCAGGCTGGCGCCGGCATTCGACACGATGGACATCAGGGGCTGGTTGATCTCGTGCGCAATCGATGCGGTGAGCTGGCCTACCGTGGTGGCGCGCGTGACGCGGGCGAGTTCCGATTGCGCGCTTTGCACGGAATCTTCCGCCTTGCGCCGCTCTGTCACGTCGGACACGGTTCCCACGTAGTCGAAGTTCTCGCCATCCACCTGAAGCGGTTTGCCGACAGCAACGACGTAGCGGACCGAGCCATCCTTGCGGACGAGCCGGTGTTCTACCTGGATGGGTGCCATGTCCTGGATGGCGGTTTCGACTTTCAGGTTCACATCGTCCCTGTCCTCGGGATGCATCCGCTCCAGGAAGCGGTCGAAGCGAATGGGCGCCGGTGCATCCTCCAGTTCGAACAGCCGCAGGAGTTCGCTCGAACAGATGAACTCGTCGCGCCGCAGGTCCCAACGCCAGCTTCCGGTCAGGCTCACCATCTCGCCCATGGCAAGGGTCGCTTCGCTGGTTCTCAATTCGAGTTCCACGCGGCGGCGGCGTTCGTTCTCCGTGTGCAGGTCATCGTAGAGCCGTGCGGTGTGGAGCGAGATGGCGGCCTGCACGGCGATGAGTTCCAGCAGCCTGGTATGGGTCTGTGTGAATCCGTCGCGAACCAGGCGATTCTCCAGATACAGGGCGCCTACCACTTCGTTCTGACGAACGAGCGGCAGGCACATGGCGGAGCCATCCGGGCGGTCTGCGAAGTAGGGGTCGGAGACGAACGGGTTGGCGCCAAACGGCTCGCTGACACGGATGGCTTGCTGGGTGCGCACGGCCGTGTTCAGCATGGAAAGGGGCAGATGGGTGGCATCGGCGGCGAGATGCACCAGATCGACAGCAATGCCGCAATCCACCGTGTGCGCGCTGGCTTCGATGACCAGGCCATCGGGCGTGGTCCTGACCAGATGCCCGTGCTCTGCGCCGGCATACTCCAGGACGATGGTCATCAGTTTGCGGATGACCTGATCGAGACGGACTTCCTGCGTCAGTGCGTGGTAGGCGCGGATGACGCTTTCGTTGTCGAAGGAGTGGACGCCGGGGGAAATCTGCCACGTCCCGCTCGCCTTGGTGGACAGGCCGGGATGAAGCGCTTCGAGCTGCCGGACCTTGGCGGTCGCGCCCCAGGTCCGGTACGCCTCCAGTGCAAACTGCCGATGCGCGGTGGCGGCCAGGCCCAGGTTCAATGAATCGCAGTGGGTGGACGCACGCTCATGGGCGATTGCCGCCACGTGCCAGAAGCCGCGTTCGCGTGCGAGTGTGGCGGCTTCCTCGTACAGGGACATCGCCTGCGTGGTCTCACCGCCCAGGCGCGCGATCTCGGCGTCGATCAGTGCGGCTTTGTCGGCAAACGTCTCCATGTTGTCATCGGCCCACGCGCGAATCCTGGCCGCATCCTCGCGCAGCGTGGACATCGCGATGACGTTGGCCGAGGCGTACTGGCTGGCGATCACCAGTGCGCGCAGGAAATGGAAGTCGAACGTATGGATGTGCGCGGGCGCCGACCATGCGAATGCAGTGGCCTGGTCCAGGCACAGGGCTGCATCACCGATTCGTCCGGAATGGAAATGGACCGTCGCGCGGTAGATCCATTGCCAATACTCGTAGGTGGCAAGTTGCTCGCCGTCGGGCGCGCGGTACTCCGCTTCCAGCAGCCCTCGGACGACGCCATCGGGAGCCATCAGGTCGTCGATGAATGCGCGCTGCAGTTCCAGGATGGCCTCGACGTCGCGGTAGCCGGCCTTTCTCACGAAATCGAGCCCCCGCCCGGCTTCGCGGCGGACCTCCGCGAGGTTGTCTCCCCGGACCAGCAGGTTCGCGGTGATATGGCAGGCTGCGTAGCACGCCATGGTGATATCGCCATGCGCCACACCCGCGCCGAACGCGGCCCGGGCGCATTCCACCGCATAGGACAGGGGTTGGGTCCAGACGCTGAGTTGATCGAGCGGCAGCAGTACGCGGGCTTCCCATGCCACGTAGCCACGGCGGGCAACGATATGGCGTGCTGTCTCGCCATATCGGAATCCGTCATGATTCGCCCCATAGCGATGACACACCAGGACGCCGAGCCAGGCAAGCGCCGCCGCCGAGGCAGCGCTCATGCCATGCGCTACGGTCAGCCTGACCATCTCGCACAGGCTCAGGAATGCCACGTCCGCGTTGGTGAAGCTGGCCGGTACGAACGCCGCCGTGAGCAGGTCCATGGCAGCGGCGGCTTCCGCATCGGTGACTTCATGCAGCGCGTGCAGTGCTTCCAGTTGCGAGGCGCAGAGGTGGGGGAGGATCTGCGCGTATTGCTGATCGCATTGGCGTGCGGTCGGATGGCTGGGCAACTGGATGCCCAACCGCTTCAGCCCGTCAATCGCGGTCTTCAATGCCAGGCTGTTTTCGGAGCGCCGGGAATGGATCTCGATCTTGATCAGGTAGGCGTTGGCCACCTGAAGGGCCGGGACGGGAAGCTCGATCAGCGCATTGACAATGGCGAGTGCCGAATCGAGCTGACCTTGCAGTAGGAGGGTGGCCGCATATTCCTGCCGCAGTGCATAGAGCAAATCTGCGCGACCAGCATGCGAAACGGGAAGACGGTCCAGCAAGGCCAGGCCATGTTCCACATAGGCATGCGCGCTGGCCAGTGCGGCGCTGCTGCGCGCGCGGCGCGATGCCGACAGGAAGATGCGGGACACCTCCATCATGTCGATGGGCGCGGTCACGCTGTCGATGCCCTGTGCCATCCATCCTGCGGTACGAAACAGCAGATCGTCCGCTTGGGCGCCTTGGTCGGCGAGCATCGAGTCGGCCATCAGCTTGCCTGCCCGCAGGCAGGTCTTTGCGCGAAGCGCAGGGTCGATGAGCCGGCTTGCCGCTTCCTGCACGCGGTCATGGGTAAAGCTGTAGCTCTGGTCGGAAAGGCTCACGATCCCCAGGCTGCGCGCGGGAGACAGTGCCGCGTGCAGGGCACGCTCGCTAAGATGGAAGAGTTCGCCGAGCAGCCACAACTCGGTACTTCGACCCAGGCACGCCATGTTCGCCAGAATCTCGGAGGTGCTGTCGGGCAGGCGTTCCAGCCGCTGCAAGACCAGTTCCGCAACGTTCTCCGTGATCTCATGGGCATCGATTGCCTCCAGATCGTACTTCCACTTGCCGTCTTCGCTGATTTGCATGAGACGGCAGTCCGCCAGCATGCGCAGGAACTGGCTGACGAAGAACGGGTTCCCCGCCGTCTTCATCTGGATGACCTGGGCGAGCGGTTGCACTTCCTGCGGGGTGTCGCGCAGTGTTTCGGCTAGCACGCGCGTCAGCACCGTGAGGTCGAGCGGTACGAGGTGAAGATTCGCGGAAGCACTCGCCGCGTTGCGCAGTGTCGCGAGTTGATGGCCAACGACGCCGCTCAGGACTTCTTCGCGGGCGGTGCAGACGAGCAGGAGGGGAAGGTTGTCGCGATCATCGAGCAGTCCGGCGAGCAGTCGATGCGATGCCTCGTCGATCCATTGGTAATCGTCGATCACCAGCACGAAGGGTTGCCCCGGCTGGCTGAACACGCCGATCATCCGAAGCATGGCTGTTTCCACGTGCGCATCGTCCGCTACGTCGCTGGCGGGCGCGGGAAACTCGTCGACCAGCAGGCTGATCGACGGGGCGATGCGGGAAGCTGCCTTGCCGTAGGTGCCCAATGCGAGCTTGACGCGCGCGCGCCAGGACGCCAGTTGTGCCTCGTCCAGTCCGAGGATGTGATGCACATGCGCGCGGACGGCTTCCGCGATGGGCGCGTAGGGAATGTCCGAGCGGACCTGATCGGCCTTGCCCAGGGCAACGGGCGCGCCTGACTCCTGCGCGTGGGCCAGAAAGGCATGCAGCAGCGTGGATTTGCCCACGCCCGACTGGCCGATGAGGGTAACCACCACGGGGCGTTGCAACCTGCGCGCATCGTCCAGTGCGGAAGACAGTGCCTCCATCTCGGTGTCGCGGCCAAACAGCCCTGTGGCCAGCACCAGTTCCGCAGGATGATCGGCATCGCCCAATTGGAAGAAGCCGATCAATCCCTTGCCTGTCCATTCCGCCTCGCATCGTTTCAGGTCGGCCTCCAGTCCCGCAGCGGACTGGTATCGCAGCGCGGGACTTTTGTCGAGCAGCTTGAGCACGATGGCCGAGAGCGCCTCGGGGATGTTGGCGTCCAGCGTATTGGGCGAGGTGGGCGTGCGTGCAACGTGGCTGTGCAGCCATTCCGACGGCTCTGCGGCGTGGCCGGTCTTGAACGGCAACTGTCCGGTCAGAAGCTGGTAGATCACCACGCCAAGCGAGTAGAGATCGCTGCGTGTGTCGATGGGGTGCCGCGTGCGTCCGGTGTGCTCCGGCGAAATATAGGGCAGTACGTCCGAACGCAGGACGATCTGCTGCGGCGCCTGCTTGTCGCCTTCGGTCTGGCGTTGGGCGAAGCCGAAGTTCGAGATGCGGCAGGTGTCCTCGTCGTCCACGAACAGCGTGAACGGCGTGATGGACCGGTGGATCAATCCGCTTTCGTGCGCCGCTTTCAGTGCGACGCTGGCCTTGACGGCAATCGACAGCACGCGTTCCACGGAATGCTGCGCGTCGTCGAGCGCACCGAGAGGGTGGCCGGCGTCATCGTCGTAGACCGCGAACACGCCGCTGTGCGCCCGGGACAATGTCCTGGGGACGATGGCCCAACTGGTCCGCAGCAACGAGCGCAACGCGTACTCGTTCTCCAGCAGCCGGGCGGCCACGGCCTCCGATTGGTCCGATGCAGCATGGGCAAGAAGAACGGTTTCCTCGCTTCCGGGCGGCACGCCGCGCGAGAGCGCCATGATGCCATCCTGGTGGATGGGCACAAGACAGTAGTCACTGAGGGAAATGTTGCTGGCGGATGTGTAGTGCTTGTCGCTCATGCCTTGGCACAGACTCGGATGGATCCCGATATTGTGTCGGAAATGGCGTGAGTTGAGCTATTGCCTCCTGGAGGACTCTCTCGAACGCCTTTTCGCATCGCGGTGTAGTGGGCTCACCAGATTGGCGGGGTCCACTACGACCAAAGTGGTAGTTCAGCGCGGGGCAACGCGCGCGGACAAGGGCGATCCCGTCGTGAGAAAGCCTCGCAGGAGCAGGCCGAACAGCAGTGCGCCGCATCCGCCAATCACGAACAGCACCGGAAAGCCAAGGCGGTCGACGACCTGTCCCCACACCAGGACAGCCAGCGCCTGGGTGCAGAACAGGCAGGATGCAAAAAGCGTCACGGCGGTGGGCTTCAAGTCTGGCGCAAACTCGGTAGCTGCGGTCTGCATGATGTTCAGGGCGGCGTAGTAGCCCAGGCCTGCGGCCAGGCAGGCGAGTGCAACCTGCCACGGCTCACGCACCACCGCCAGCGACGTCAGTGCCATGCAGAGCAGGACGCCTGCGCAGAGCGCCAGCCTGGGCAATGGCGTACGTTCGAGGATCTTCGGCGCGAATGCGGCGTACAGCAATCCGCCTGCGCCAATGCACACCGTGAGCAGTCCTGCATCGGACAGCGTCATTTGCGTGGTGTGGCGCAAGCTTGCGACGACGAACGAGAGCACACCCGATCCGAACGAAGCCAGCAATGTGGTGAGACCGAGCGTGGAGAGCGCACCGGGCGACTGCAGGGCCGTCACCACGTACCGCAGCGTAATCGTCCCCGGCTGTTTCGGCATCGCCTGTGGCGTGGGCGAATGGCGGCGCAGGGCAAGCAGCGAAACCAGGAAGCCGCAGGAGAGGATGACGAACGTGACGCGCCAGCCGACGGTGTCTGCCATGCGGCCCGCCATCCATTGGCCCGCCATCAAGCCGGTAATGGTTGCCAGCGAAAAGCGGGCGATGGCACTTTGCCGGTTCACCAGCGGCACGGTTTCCGCAATGCGGGCCAGGCACAGTGGTACGATCCCGGCGGCACTGGCCCCGGCCAGGGTGCGGAAGACGAGGAGGGTGTGGTAGGAATCCGCCAGCGCGACCCCGAGGTTCATGAGGGTGCTGCCCGCCAGCGCGTAGAGCATGACGCGAACGGTGCCGTGGTGCTGCGCGAGCGGGCCAAATACCCATTGCATCAGTCCATATGCCAGGAGAAATCCGGTCAGCAGGGTGCTGGCGGTGCCGATGCTGACGGCGAATTCCCGGGCGAAGACGGGGATGAGGGTGTCGGTGGCGCGCACCGATGCAGCCGAGAAGAAGCCGCATGCACACAGCGCCAGTCGCTCGCGAATCTGAGGAGGCATGGGGATCAACAATGTGGCAAGGAATGCGGAGGGCAGTTACGTGCCGAGGCCAAGCGCCTTGCGGACACACGGGAGCAAGCTGGCGCCGAGCCGCGACTTCCTGATGAAACCGCTCGCGCCAAGATCCAAGACATCGGCAAGGGTGCGTTCGCTTGCCGAGGCCGACATGAAAATGACCGGCAGGCGGATGCCGCGTGCCAGCAACGCCTGGTACATGGCAATTCCGTCCATCACCGGCATCCTGATGTCCGCCAGCAGGCAGTCCGTGCCACCCCATCCTTCTTCATTCAGGAAGTCCCGTGCCGACGCATAGGATCGAGGTGTCATGTCCAGCGAGCGAATCAGGCTGGCGAGGGAGTCCCGTACGGCATCGTCGTCTTCCACCACAGCAATCACGAGTCGGGGGTTCACGGATGGTTTCCGGGGCGATCTAACACGATGAGATAGTAGGCGAGCCGCGGAGCGCTGACCATAATACTGCGGTATGTATCCGTGGTACCCGGTGTTCCCCGACCTGACCTCGCCCGACGGGCTGCGGCGCCGAACCGGCGCCTGGCCAACCCTGCGAATCTCCACGAGGTCCGGATTTCCAAGCCAATTTCATGACCCCGCTGGACGACAACACGATCAGTTATCTGCTCGAAGGTGAGAGCTGGTTGTTGCGAGGCTTTGGCAACGATGCCGAAGCGCTGCTGATCGCCGTGGCGAATCCCGCGCTTCCTGTGCTTGCACAGGAGAGGCGGCTCGCACGCGAACTGCAGCTCCGTTCCCAACTGTCGCCTGACTGGGCGGCAGTGCCCGTCGCGTTGACCCGCTTCTCGGGTCAGCCAGCATTGCTGCTGCGCGATCCCGGCGGCTATCCGCTGAAACGGAAGCTGGGCCAGAAGCTTTCGCTCGAAGAGTTCCTGCCCCTGGCGGTATCGCTGTCGTCCGCCATTCACCGGATGCACGCCGCCGGCATCCTGCATCGGGACATCACGCCCTCCCACCTGCTGGTAAGGCAGGGCGGGCAGGCGTACATCACCGGCTTCGGCATTGCGCAGCGCATGTCCGAGCCATACAGCGCAACCGAGATGGCGCACATGGTTGGCACTCTGGCCTATCTGGCGCCGGAGCAGACCGGGCGCACCACGCACGAAGTGGATGGGCGCGCGGATCTGTATTCGCTGGGTGTCATCTTCTTCCAGTTGCTCACCGGCGTGCTGCCGTTCGACGCCTCGACGCCGGCCGAATGGTTGCATGCGCATCTGGCGATGCGTCCGCCAGATCCGGCGGGGTATGTCACCGAAATCCCGCCAAGGCTCTCCGGCATCGTGTTGAAACTGCTCAACAAGACACCGGACGACCGCTTTCAGGATGCCCGGACGTTGCATGACGAACTCCAGTGCTGCCTGGATGAATGGATCACGCATGCACGTATCTCCAGCAAACGCCTGCACGCATCCCGTGCGGTCGAGACCGGTCCGCAGACTGCAAAGGATTGCCTGGCGCTGGGTCGGAATGCACTGCACCGCTCGGCTTACTCGGCCGCGCGCACCGTCTTCTCCGCAGGGCTCTCCCTGAGCAGCGACCCGGAGACCGCCTTCGCGATTCACCTGGGGTTGGCGGAGTGCGATTTCAGGACGGGTGAGGCCGATACGGCGCGGCAACGGCTCCAGGACCTCGCCGCGCACTGCAGCGATCTGGTGCGCCTGGCCGAGGTGGTTCGGTTGCAGATCGCGGTGCATACGGCGCTGGATGCCTCGAACGAAGCGGTTGCGCTTGGACTGGCCTATCTTGCCCGCTTCGGTCTGGTGCCAGACGCGGATATCGACGCGCAGATCGACAGCCTCTACGCGCGGCTGATCTCGGGATTCGATCACGATGGCACACGAAAGCTGCTGGCCTTGCCGGCGATGCAGGACGAGGGTTGCCGTGCGGCCATGAGCGTGCTGGCCGAACTGATGTCGCCAGCATCCTTCATGAGCCGGCATCTGCGCGATCTTGTGCCCGCCTGGATGACGATGCTCAGCATCGAGCGTGGCAACGCGCCATCGTCGTGCATCGCCTATGTGCACCTCGGCATGGTCATGGGGCCGCGCACGGGACGGTATGAGACCGGTTACCAGCTTGGCCTGGCGGGAGTGGAACTCTCGCGCGGAGAGTTGTCCAGCCCGTTCAGGCCCAAGGTGAACATGTGCTTCGGTGCCTTGCTGTTGCCGTGGACGCGTCCTTACGCGGAGGGACTGGAATACGTCAGCACGGCCTATGAGGAAGGCAGGCGGGAGGGAGATGTCAACTTCGCGGCCTATAGTCGCAACCAGATCGTGTCGAACATGCTGGCGAGCAGTGTGCCGCTGCACGAGATTCGCCGCGAGATCGACTTGGGCCTTACGTTCGCGCGGGAGATCGGGCTGCGTCGGGTGGTCGACATCCTGCTGACGCAAAGCGGTTTCATCGACACGCTCAACGGGCGCGGACGGGATTTCGGAGAGATTATCCCGATCGAGTCCCGCCGGCGCGAGTTCGAGCAGCGTATCGCCGGTGATCGCTCGCTGTCCGTGGCAGCGTTCTGCTACTGGGTCAGAA
>Ga0209025_1000759_pt1 | contig 53934 bp, 50 predicted proteins | sample AraplaMF_Col_mLB_FD_184256 | JGI IMG/M metagenome (GOLD analysis project Ga0209025, IMG submission 184256) | Arabidopsis root microbial communities from the University of North Carolina, USA - plate scrape MF_Col_mLB (SPAdes) (version 2) | ecosystem: Host-associated > Plants > Roots > Endosphere... | reverse complement strand
GCCTGAAGATGGCGCAGCGTCCGGTATGGCGCATCAGCGCGAACCTGGCCGTGTCGGACCACAACGTGCCGACCACCGACCGCAGCCAGGGCATTGCCGACCCGGTGTCGAAGTTGCAGGTCGATACGCTGGATGCCAATTGCGACAGCTATGGCATCACCCAGTTCAAGATGACCGACCATCGCCAGGGCATCGTGCACGTGATCGGGCCGGAGCAGGGCGCGACGCTGCCTGGCATGACGGTGGTGTGCGGCGATTCGCATACCAGCACGCACGGCGCCTTCGGCGCACTGGCGCATGGGATCGGCACCTCGGAAGTCGAGCACGTGCTGGCCACGCAGACGCTGCTGGGCAAAAAGGCGAAGAACATGCTGGTCAAGGTGGAAGGCAAGCTGCCGCGCGGCTGCACCGCCAAGGACATCGTGCTGGCCATTATCGGCAAGATCGGCACCGCCGGCGGCACCGGCTACACCATCGAGTTCGCCGGCTCGGCCATCCGTGACCTGACCATGGAAGGCCGCATGACCGTCTGCAACATGGCCATCGAGGCGGGCGCGCGCGCCGGCCTGGTGGCGGTGGACGATGTCACGCTGGAATACGTCAAGGGCCGCCCGTACGCGCCGCAGGGCGTGGAGTGGGAGCAGGCCGTGGCTTACTGGCGCACGCTGCATTCGGACGCAGGTGCCAAGTTCGACCAGGTGGTCGAGCTGCGTGCCGAAGAGATCCGCCCGCAGGTGACCTGGGGCACTTCGCCGGAAATGGTCATCAGCATCGAAGACCGCGTGCCGGATCCCGAGAAGGAAAAGGACCAGACCAAGCGCAACGCGATGGAGCGCGCGCTGGAGTACATGGGCCTGCAGCCCAATGTGCCGGTCGAGAGCATCAATATCGACAAGGTTTTCATCGGCTCGTGCACCAACAGCCGTATCGAGGACATGCGCGCCGCCGCGTGGGTGGTGCAGAAACTGGGCCGCAAGGTTGCGTCCAACGTGAAGCTGGCGATGGTGGTGCCGGGTTCGGGCCTGGTCAAGGAACAGGCCGAGCGCGAAGGCCTGGACAAGATCTTCAAGGCCGCCGGCTTTGAGTGGCGCGAACCAGGCTGCTCGATGTGCCTGGCCATGAATGCCGACCGCCTGGATCCGGGCGAGCGCTGCGCGTCGACCTCGAACCGCAACTTCGAGGGCCGCCAGGGCGCCGGTGGCCGTACCCACCTGGTGAGCCCGGCGATGGCAGCCGCTGCCGCCATCGAAGGCCATTTCGTCGACATCCGCAAGCTGGGCTGAGCGGAGCGCGGCAAATGAAAAGGACCCTGATCGCACTGCTGGCATGCCTGGGCATGCTGCAGCTTGCCGGCTGCAACACCATGGCCGGACTGGGCAAGGACACGCAGGCCGCCGGCCGCTCGCTCGAGAGCGCGGCGAAGAAGTAAGGAAAGAGACATGGAAAAGTTCACCGTACACAGCGGCTTCGTGGCGCCGCTCGACCGCGAGAACGTCGACACCGACGCCATCATCCCGAAGCAGTTCCTGAAGTCGATCAAGCGCACCGGCTTTGGCCCCAACCTGTTCGACGAGTGGCGCTACAAGGATGTCGGCGAGCCGGGCATGGACAACAGCAAGCGTCCGCTGAACCCGGACTTCGTGCTGAACCAGCCGCGCTACCAGGGCGCGTCAATCCTGCTGGCGCGCCGCAACTTCGGCTGCGGCAGCTCGCGCGAGCACGCGCCGTGGGCGCTGACGCAATACGGCTTCCGCGCGGTGATCGCGCCCAGCTTTGCCGATATCTTCTTCAACAACTGCTACAAGAACGGCTTGCTGCCGGTAGTGCTGAGCGAGCAGCAGGTCGACCACCTGTTCAACGAGACCAACGCGTTCAACGGCTACCAGCTGACCATCGACCTGGACAAGCAGGTGGTGCTCACGCCGTCGGGCCAGGGCTATGAATTCGACATCGCCCCGTTCCGCAAGTACTGCATGCTGAACGGTTTCGACGATATCGGCCTGACCCTGCGCCATGCCGACAAGATCAAGGCCTATGAGGCCGAGCGCGTGGCGAAGATGCCGTGGCTGAACAACCGCCTGGTCGGATAAGACTCAACGAGGAAGACAACAATGAAGATCGCAGTCCTGCCGGGTGACGGCATTGGTCCCGAAATCGTTGCAGAGGCCGTCAAGGTCCTGAACGCGCTCGACGAGAAGTTCGAACTGGAAACCGCGCCGGTGGGCGGCGCCGGCTACGAGGCCGAAGGCCATCCGCTGCCGGAGAACACGCTCAAGCTGGCCAAGGAAGCCGACGCCATCCTGTTCGGCGCCGTCGGCGACTGGAAATACGACAGCCTGGAGCGCGCGCTGCGCCCGGAGCAGGCCATCCTGGGCCTGCGCAAGCACCTGCAGCTGTTCGCCAACTTCCGTCCGGCGATCTGCTATCCGGAACTGACCGGCGCCTCGAGCCTGAAGCCCGAGCTGGTGGCCGGCCTGGACATCCTGATCGTGCGCGAACTGAACGGCGACATCTACTTTGGCCAGCCGCGCGGCCTGCGCGAAGCGCCGGACGGCCTGTTCAAGGGCGAGCGCGAAGCCTTCGACACCATGCGCTACAGCGAGCCGGAAATCCGCCGCATCGCGCATGTGGCGTTCCAGGCCGCGGCCAAGCGCGGCAAGAAGCTGTGCAGCGTCGACAAGGCCAACGTGCTCGAGACCTTCCAGTTCTGGAAGGACATCGTGATCGATGTCAGCAAGGAATATCCGGAAGTCGAGCTGTCGCACATGTATGTCGACAACGCGGCCATGCAGCTGGTCAAGGCGCCCAAGAGCTTCGACGTGATCGTCACCGGCAACATGTTCGGCGACATCCTGTCGGACGAGGCCGCCATGCTGACCGGCTCGATCGGCATGCTGCCGTCGGCGTCGCTCGATGCGAACAACAAGGGCCTGTATGAGCCGTCGCACGGCTCGGCGCCGGACATCGCCGGCAAGGGCGTGGCCAATCCGCTGGCCACCATCCTGTCGGCGGCGATGATGCTGCGCTACTCGCTGAACAAGGCCGAGCAGGCCGACCGCATCGAGAACGCCGTCAAGAAGGTGCTGGCCCAGGGCTACCGCACCGGCGATATCCTGACGCCGGGCTGCAAGCAGGTTGGCACCCGCGAGATGGGTGAAGCGGTGCTGGCGGCACTGTAAGCCGCAACCCCCAAAAGGGCACCGCCGCGGCGGTGCCCTTTGTTTTATTTGTCCCCGATTTCCACGCTGCGGCAGCGCCGCAAAATCGTGTAGACTCTGCGAATGGCCCGATTTTCCCAGTCCACCCTGACTGCTGTTGTCGCCCTGACCGCCACCCGCGGCCCGGTCGGCACGATTTCGCTCGGCCAGACCGCAACGACGATTAAAACCATTATTAAAACCGCGATCGCCTAGATCCGTTCGTCGTGCCTGCCCGTCTTCCCCGCGCAGCCACGCCGGGCGAGGAAAATGGCGGGGAAGTAAAAATCACATCCGAGGTAAATCATGATTGTAGGTCTCGTCGGTTGGCGGGGTATGGTCGGCAGCGTCCTGATGCAGCGCATGCAGGAAGAGCGTGATTTCGACCACATCGAGCCCGTCTTCTTCAGCACGTCCAACGCCGGCGGCAAGGCGCCCGCCATGGCCAAGAACGAAACCACGCTCAAGGATGCCAACGACATCGAGGCACTGAAGAAGTGCGACGTGGTGCTGACCGCCCAGGGCGGCGACTACACCAACGAGGTCTTCCCCAAGCTGCGCGAGGCGGGCTGGAAGGGCTACTGGATCGACGCGGCCTCGTCGCTGCGCATGAAGGACGATGCCATCATCGTGCTGGATCCGGTCAATCAGGGTGTGATCAAGGATGCCCTCTCCAAGGGCGTGAAGAATTTCGTCGGCGGCAACTGCACGGTCAGCTGCATGCTGATGGGCCTGGGCGGCCTGTTCCAGGCCGACCTGGTCGAGTGGATGACCTCAATGACTTACCAGGCCGCCTCGGGCGGCGGTGCGCAGCACATGCGCGAGCTGCTGACCCAGTTCGGCACGCTGAATGCGTCGGTCAAGTCGCTGCTGGATAACCCGGCCTCGGCCATCCTGGAAATCGACCGTACCATCCTGGCAACCCAGCACGGCCTGTCCGCCGAGGAAACCAGGCAGTTCGGCGTGCCGCTGGCCGGCAACCTGATTCCCTGGATCGACAAGGACCTGGGCAACGGCCAGTCGCGCGAGGAGTGGAAGGGCGGCGCCGAAACCAACAAGATCCTGGGCCGTGGCGAAGGCTTCCTGGGCGCGACCGGTGCCACGCCGATCGCCGTGGACGGCCTGTGCGTGCGGATCGGTGCCATGCGTTGCCACTCGCAGGCGCTGACCATCAAGCTGCGCCGCGACGTGCCGCTGGACGAGATCGAAGGCATGCTGGCTGCCCACAACCGCTGGGCCAAGGTGGTGCCGAATACCCGTGAAGCCAGCATGACCGACCTGACCCCGGCGGCCGTGACCGGCACGCTGACGATCCCGGTCGGCCGCCTGCGCAAGATGCAGATGGGCGGCGAGTACCTGTCGGCATTCACGGTCGGCGACCAGCTGCTGTGGGGTGCGGCCGAGCCGCTGCGCCGCATGCTGCGTATCCTGATCGAATCCTGATGGGAAGCTGCCTGGTTGCGGCCGTTGCAGCCAGGCAACAGAAAAGACCGCTTTGCCGACAACGCCGCGCCCACGCGCGGCGTTGTTGTATCCGGGCGCCTATTTTCCCGGGCGATGCGTCACAATACGCCGGCATGCGCCCCGGTCCGCAGGGATCGGCGCCTGCGCGCCGGCTGGTCAAGGGGTGCAGTCAGAATGCCCCGCCAGCCTGCCGGACCTGTCTATGGGGTCGGTTTGTCGATGTATATCGCTACTAAAACATAACGGAGCATAAGGTGAGTGTGAGCCAACATCGCCGGAAAGATGCGCCTACTGCCCGTCAGCGCTGGTCAACGCTGGCCGTCACGGCACTGGGCCTGCTGCTTGCGCAGCCGGCCGCATATGCCGCGGGGTTCGGGCAATTGCGGGTTCAGTCGAATCTGGGGCAGCCGCTGCAGGCTGAGATCGACATCAGCGGGGTCACGCCCGAAGAGGCCTCCGGGCTGAACGTCAGGCTGGCGTCGCCGGGGGCGTACGCGGCGGCGGGGCTGACCTACCAGCCCGCGGTCAGCTCGCTGCGCCTGGAGATCGAGCGCCGTCCCAACGGCAGCTATGTCGCCAAGGTCCGTTCGACGCAGCCGATCAGCGAGCCGTTCGTCGACATCCTGGTCGACATGAGCTGGTCCAGCGGCAAGGTGTCGCGCGCCTACACATTCCTGCTTGACCCCGCCGGGGCCAAGCCATCCAACGAGACCTACTCGCCGTCGACGGTGGTGCAGGCGGCAACGCCCGACGCCTCGCCCGCCACCGCGCCACAGCCCGCGGCTGCCGCGGCGCCGCAAGCGGCCGCACAGGAAGCGGCGCCTGCCGCCGAGTCCGCCCGTCCGGCAGCGCCCGTGCGCCCCGCACGGCAGGCCAGGCGCGCGCCGTCGGCGGCGCCCGCAGCCAGCGCCGACGTGGCACCCGGCGGTGGCTATACCGTCAAGCGCGGCGATACGCTGTATGGGATTGCCGGCGAGGCCGTACAGGGCGCCGAATCGGTGTCGCTGGACCAGATGCTGGTCGCGCTCTACCGCAACAATCCCAACGCCTTTATCGGCGGCAACATGAACCGGCTGCGCAGCGGCGCGGTGCTGCAGGTGCCGACCCAGCAACAGGCACAGTCCGTCACGCCCAAGGCCGCGCGCCGCGAGGTGGTCGCGCGCACGCAGGGCTTCGACGCCTATCGCAGCCGCCTGGCGAGCGCTGCGGCGGCCAAGTCGGTCGAGCCCGACAGCGGCCGCCAGCAGTCCGGCAACGTGACGGCGCGCGTGCAGGAACAGGCAGCCCCGACCGATGGCCCGCGCGACGAACTGAAACTGAGCAAGGCCGAGCGGGGCGCGCAGGCCGATGCCGCCGCCAAGGCCGAAGCCAATGTCGCGCGCGATCGCCAGGTCAAGGAAGCCGAGGCGCGGCTGGCGCAGCTGGAAAAGAATATCGGCGACATGCAGAAGCTGCTCGAGCTGAAGAACGCCGAGATCGCCAAGCTGGGCCAGGCCAATCAGGCGGCGCTGGCCGACAAGGAAAAGGAAAAGGCGGCCGCGGTGGCCAAGCCTGAAGCAGCCGCGCCGAACGTGGTGGCTGCCCAGGCGCCGAAGGCCAATGCCGCAGAACCGGCCGCAGCGGCGGCAACTGCCGCCGCCGCAGTGCCCGATGCCGCCAGTGGCGCCGCGGCGGCAGCGCCCGCCGTGGCCGCCGCCGAGGCTTCGGCGCCGCAGGCTGCTGCAGCGGCTGCCGCGCCGGCATCGGCCCCCGCAGCCAAGCCGGCGCCGCCTGTGGTGGCGCAGCCCGCACCGGTGCAGGAGCCGTCGTTCCTCGACGGCCTGCTGGCCAACCCGATGCTGCTGCCCGGCGGCGGCCTGCTAGTGGCGCTGCTCGGCGTCTACGCGATCTATCGCCGTCGCCAGCAGCAGAAGCAGGGCGAGGCGACCGGCTTCGGCGACAGCATCCTGTCGCAGGAAAGCACGGTGATGGCCGGCTCCAATTCGCTGTTCGGCGCCGCCGGCGGCCAGAGTGTCGACACCTCGCAGCACAGCGTGTTCGGTGCCGATTTCCGCATCGGCAACAACACGCCGGAAGCCAACGAGGTCGATCCGATCGCCGAGGCCGAGGTCTATATCGCTTATGGGCGCGATGTGCAGGCGGAGGAAATCCTGCGCGAAGCCCTGGAGAAAAACCCGGAGCAGCAGCCGGTGCGGCTCAAGCTCCTGGAGATTTACAGCAACAGACAGGATGTGGAAGGTTTCCGCGTGATAGCAGAAGAAATGTTCGCCCAGACCGGCGGACACAGTGCGGAATGGCTGAAGGCAGCAGAAATGGGGCGTGCGCTCGAGCCGGGCAACGCGATGTACCTGGCGGTGACGCCGGAGGCCGCGGGTCCGGATACGGCCTCGCCGGCGACGGACCAGTGGCGCACGCAGGACCCGTCGCAGGATCCGGCTTCGATCCCGCGACTCGAGCCCTCGCTGGGCGACCTGGCGTTGCCGCTGGACGCCTTCCCGGCGCCCGCGGCGGGCGACCCGATCGTGGCGCCGGCGTCGGCGGCCATGGTGTTCGGCGCGGATTCGGACCCGACCGAGCCGGCCGTGCGCCTGGATGGCGGGCTGCACCTGGATTTCCCGGCCCGCGCCGGCGATCCGCTGGCCGACCCGCTGGCTGACCCGCTGGCTGACGATAGGGACGTGCCGCGCCTGGATACGCCGACCCGCTCGCGCCCGCTGGAGTTCGACATGTCGGGCCTGTCGCTGGACCTGGGCAGTGATCCGTCGGCCACCGGGGGCTCGCCGGGCGCGGCGGACGAAGCTTTCGCCCCGCTGCCTGCGACGACCCTGCTGCGCGACGGCAAGCTGGCCGCGCCGATCGACCTGTCGCGCGTGCCGGACGAAACCAATCCCGACACGGCCCGCGGCGTTTCGCCCAGCACGCTGTCGACCGATGGCGTCGACGGCGGCCGCGACATGCAGATCAAGCTGGACCTGGCACGCGCCTATATCGAAATCGGCGACAAGGAAGGGGCCCGCGAGCTGCTGCAGGAAGTGGTCGAGCAGTCGCAGGACCCGCTGCAGGCCGAGGCCCGTTCGCTGCTGCTGGAAGTGGCCTGAGCTATCATTGACGGTCCGCCGCGGCACGCGCTGCCGCGGCATGAAGCGATGCGCCGGAAGCGTCCCTTCCGGCGCATTTGCTTTTCCGGCGCGCATTGCCTGCCCGCCGCCATGCTTTTTCCCGTGACATGAACCGCATCGCACTTGGCCTGCACTACGACGGCGCCGCCTTTTCCGGGTGGCAGTCGCAGCCGCACCGCAATACCGTGCAGGATCACCTCGAAGACGCCATCGAGCGCTTCGCCGGCGTGCGCCTGCTGACCACCGTGGCGGGGCGCACCGATACCGGCGTGCACGCGCTGGGGCAGGTGATCCACCTGGATACCGAGCTGGGACGCGAGTCCTTTTCCTGGGTGCGTGGCGTCAATGCCTTTCTGCCGCCATCGATCGCGCTGCAGTGGGCGCTGCCGGTCGACGAAGGCTTCCATGCCCGCTTCCTGGCGTACGAGCGCATGTATTACTACGCGCTCTACACCGGTCCGCACCGGGTGCCGATGGTTCATGGCCGCGCCGGCTACCAGATGCTGCCACCCGGACAACTGCTCGACGTGGACGCCATGCGCGAAGCCGCGGCGTATCTGATCGGCGAGCACGACTTTTCCGCCTTCCGCGCCGCCGAGTGCCAGGCCAAGTCGCCAGTCAAGACCATGTATGACGTCACCATCCGCGACGACGGCAACTGGGTGTTCCTGCGCTTTCGCGCCAGCGCCTTCCTGCACCATATGGTGCGCAACCTGATGGGCTGCCTGGTGGCGGTGGGCCGCCGCCGCTACTCGCCGCAGTGGCTGGCGCAGGTGCTGGCCGGGCGCGACCGCAAGCTGGCGGCGCCCACGTTCATGCCGGACGGCCTCTACCTGGTCGGGGTCAAGTATCCTGATGCTTACCCGATCCCCGCGGCCGACCCATCCGCGAGCTTGTTCCATGGAGTGTTCGATGACGCAGCCTGAGGGCAGTCCGGTGCACCTGCCGCAGCGTACCCGCATCAAGATCTGCGGCCTGACCCGCGAGGACGACGTGCGCGCCGCCGTCGATGCCGGCGCGGACGCGATCGGGCTGGTGTTCTACCCGAAGAGCCCGCGCTACGTCGAGGTGGCGCAAGCCGCGGCGCTGGCCGAGGCCGCCGGGCCGTTCGTCGCGGTGACAGGCCTGTTCGTCAACGCCGAACTGGAAGACATCGCCCACGTGGCCGAGCGTGTGCCGTTGACGCTGCTGCAGCTGCACGGCGACGAAACCCCGCAGTTCTGCACCCAGGCTGCGCAGCGCTGCCGGCTGCCGTTCCTGCGCGCCGCCCGTGTCCGTCCGGGGCTCGATTTGGTAGAATTTGCCGATCAATACCGTGATGCCGCTGCCTTGCTGCTCGATGCCTTCGTCGAAGGCTACGGCGGTGGCGGCCACGTCTTCGACTGGTCCCTGATTCCTCCGGCATGGCTTCTGCCCAATCCTCCGGTTACGGCAACCGGCAACCCGAACGCAAGCGGCGCTCCTCGCATCGTTTTGAGTGGTGGGTTGAACGCGCAAAACGTCGCTGGCGCGATTGAACGCGTGCGGCCCTACGCTGTGGACGTCAGCAGCGGGGTAGAGGCCGCCAAGGGCGTGAAAGACCACGCCCGCATTGCCGAGTTCGTGCGCGCTGTCCGCAGCGCCGAGGCCGGATGAGCCGGATCGAAGCCCGATCCCTTGCCCACCCCGTGTGGCCGCTTCAAGGCGGCCATCGCGCACACCCAGTCAACTACGCGCCCTTGCCGGCCAAGGCAAGGCCGCTGTTCCGAAGAGCCTAGACATGTACGACCTGCCCGATTCCCGTGGCCATTTCGGCCCCTATGGCGGCACCTTCGTTTCCGAGACGCTGGTCCACGCGCTGGACGAGCTGCGCGAAGCCTATGCGCACTACCAGAAGGACCCGGAGTTCGATGCCGAATTCCGCCGCGAGCTGAAGCACTTCGTCGGCCGCCCGTCGCCGATCTACCACGCGCAGCGCTGGAGCGAGACGCTCGGCGGCGCGCAGATCTACTTCAAGCGCGAAGACCTGAACCACACCGGCGCGCACAAGATCAACAATGTCATCGGCCAGGCGCTGCTGGCCAAGCGCATGGGCAAGCCGCGCGTGATCGCCGAGACCGGGGCGGGGCAGCATGGCGTGGCCACGGCCACCATCGCCGCCCGCTTCGGCATGGAGTGCGTGGTCTACATGGGCGCCGAGGACGTCAAGCGCCAGGCCGCCAACGTCTACCGCATGAAGCTGCTGGGCGCGACCGTGGTGCCGGTGGAAAGCGGCTCGCGCACGCTCAAGGACGCGCTCAATGAGGCCATGCGCGACTGGGTCACCAATGTCGAGAACACCTTCTACATCATCGGCACGGTGGCCGGCCCGCACCCGTACCCGATGATGGTGCGCGACTTCCAGTGCGTGATCGGCGAAGAGGCCAAGGTGCAGATGCCGGAGATGACGGGCCGCCAGCCGGATGCCGTGATTGCCTGCGTGGGCGGCGGCTCCAATGCCATGGGCATCTTCTACCCGTACATCGAGCACCAGGACGTGCAACTGATCGGCGTGGAAGCCGCCGGCGACGGCCTGGACACCGGCCGCCACGCGGCTGCGCTGATCGGTGGTTCGCCGGGCGTGCTGCACGGCAACCGCACCTATCTGCTGCAGGACGACAACGGCCAGATCATCGAGACGCATTCGGTCTCGGCCGGCCTGGACTACCCTGGCGTCGGCCCGGAGCACGCCTGGCTCAAGGACAGCGGCCGCGCGCAGTACGTGCCGATCACCGACGAGGAAGCGCTCAAGGCCTTCCACGACTGCTGCCGCATCGAGGGCATCATCCCGGCGCTGGAGTCGAGCCACGCGATCGCCTATGCCTGCAAGCTGGCACCGACGCTGCCCAAGGACAAGCTGCTGCTGGTGAACCTGTCCGGACGCGGCGACAAGGACATGCATACCGTGGCCGAGCGCGCGGGGCTCAAGCTCTGATGCGCGCGCTGCCCCACCCCCAGGGCCTCGCCATTGGCGGGGCCGACGCCTTGCCTGGCGCGTCCGGCGCACCGCCGCTGCAATTGTTCCAGGAAGACATGTTCGAGGGCATTGCCCGCCTGCCGGACGGCTCGGTCGACCTGATCGTCGCCGACCCGCCGTACGGGCTGGGCAAGGACTACGGCAACGATTCCGACCTGCTGTCGGGCCAGGCCTACCTGGACTGGTCCGAGCGCTGGATGGATGCGGTCGTGCCCAAGCTCGCGCCCAAGGGCACGCTCTACCTGTTCTGCACCTGGCAGTATTCGCCGGAGCTGTTCGTGATGCTCAAGCGGCGCCTGACGATGATCAACGAGATCATCTGGGACCGCCGCGTGCCCAGCATGGGCGGCACCACGCGCAAGTTCTCGTCGGTGCACGATAACATTGGCTTCTTTGCCAAGGCACGCGACTACTACTTCGATCTCGACCCGGTCCGAATCCCGTACGACCCCGAGACCAAGAAGGCGCGCAGCCGTCCGCGCTTCGAGGGCAAGAAGTGGCTGGAGGTGGGCTATAACCCCAAGGACCTGTGGAGCATCTCGCGCATCCACCGGCAGGATCCCGAACGCGCCAACCACCCGACGCAGAAGCCGCTGGAGATCGTCGAGCGCATGGTGCTGTCAAGCTGCCCTCCTGGCGGCCTGGTGCTCGACCCGTTCGCGGGCAGCGGCACCACCGCGGTGGCGTGCCTGCGCCACGGCCGGCGCTTTGTCGGCTACGAGATCAACCCGGAGTACGTGCAGGTGGCGTGCGGGCGCGTGGCCGCTGCCGCGCAAGCCATGCCTGCGATCGAGCCTGACACCGCCCCAACCCTGGCCGCCGCCAACGACGACGCCTCGCCGGCGCCGCGGCCTCACCTGATTCCCTGATATGTCCCGTATCCAGAAGACGTTCGCGGCGCTGGCCGCGCAGCAGAAGAAGGGCCTGATTCCGTTCATCACCGCCGGTGATCCCGAGCCCGGCCTGACCGTGGCGCTGATGCACGCGCTGGTGGCGGGCGGCGCCGACGTGATCGAGCTGGGCGTGCCGTTCTCCGACCCGATGGCCGACGGCCCGGTGATCCAGCGCGCCTCCGAGCGCGCGCTGGCGCAGGGCGTGTCACTGACGCAGGTGCTGCAGTGGGTGCGCGAGTTCCGCCAGGCCAATGCCGAGACCCCGGTGGTGCTGATGGGCTACGCCAACCCGATCGAACGCATGGGCGAAGAGGCCTTTGCCAAGGCCGCGAGCGCGGCCGGCGTGGATGGCGTGCTGGTGGTCGACTATCCGCCCGAAGAGTGCGAGTCGTTCGCCGCGCTGATGCGCGACAACGGCATGGACCCGATCTTCCTGCTGGCGCCGACCTCCACCGACGCACGCATCGAGGCCGTGGCCAAGGTCGCCAGCGGCTATCTTTACTATGTCTCGCTCAAGGGCGTGACCGGTTCCGCATCGATCGACCTCGACAGCGTGGCCTCGCGCCTGCCGCTGATCAAGCAGCACGCCAACCTGCCGGTCGGCGTGGGCTTCGGCATCCGCGACGCGCAGACCGCGCGCGCGATCGGCAGCGTGTCCGACGCCGTGGTGATCGGCAGCCGCCTGGTGCAATTGCTGGAAGACACGCCGCGGGAACAGGCCGTCGCCACGCTGCAGGCGTTTATCGCCGAGATCCGCCAGGCGCTGGACGCGAAGTGATCTACTCCAGGCCCGGCGGGCCTCGAGAAGTGACGTGATGTGCCTAATTCGCACGCCGCGCTTCGAGGTCACCGGCCCGCCGTGGTAAATTCGCGGGCTGATTCCCTGCCACCTGCCGAAGTTCGCCCTGACAGAGGGTTTGCCGGCGGCGCGCAGCTATCCGAAAGGAGCTTTCATGAGTTGGTTGGATAAACTCCTGCCCCCCAAGATTCAACAGACCGACCCCCGTACCCGCAAGGGCATCCCGGAGGGGTTGTGGGTCAAGTGCCCGTCGTGCGAGTCCACCCTGTACCGGACCGACGTCGAGGCCAACCTGCACGTCTGCCCAAAGTGCGACCACCACATGCGCATCAACGCGCGTGCGCGCCTGGACGCGCTGCTGGACGCCGAAGGCCGCTATGAGATCGGCCAGGAGATCGTGCCGGTCGACGCGCTCAAGTTCAAGGATTCGAAGAAGTACCCGGACCGCATCAAGGCGGCCATGGACGATACCGGCGAGACCGACGCCATGGTGGTGATGGGCGGTGCGATCCACACCATCCCGGTGGTGGCGAGCTGCTTCGAGTTCGAGTTCATGGGCGGTTCGATGGGCTCGGTGGTCGGCGAGCGCTTCGTGCGCGGCGCGCAGGCCGCGCTCGAGCAGAAGGTGCCTTTCATCTGCTTTACCGCCACCGGCGGCGCGCGCATGCAGGAGAGCCTGCTGTCGCTGCTGCAGATGGCCAAGACCACGGCCATGCTGAACCAGCTGAGCGCGAGCAAGCTGCCATTCATCAGCGTGCTGACCGACCCGACCATGGGCGGCGTGTCGGCCTCGTTCGCCTTCCTGGGCGACGTGGTGATCGCCGAGCCGAAGGCGCTGATCGGCTTTGCCGGCCCGCGCGTGATCGAGCAGACCGTGCGCGAGAAGCTGCCGGAAGGCTTCCAGCGCTCGGAGTTCCTGCTGCAGAAGGGCGCCGTCGACATGATCGTCGACCGCCGCAAGATGCGCGCCGAACTGGCGCAGCTGCTGGCACTGCTGCAGAAGCAGCCGGCCGACGCGGTGGCATAACGCCGCGAATATCGCTGTACTGAAGGCGCGGGTGGTTGACGCGCCTTTCGCCTTTTCTGGACGCCGGCGGCGCTGGTCCTTGACTTTGCGCCCGCCTGCCCGAATCTGGTAGCAAACGCTTTCCATCGCTTTCCTCGCCCACCTGAAATGCCTGTCTTCCACACGCTCCCCGAATGGCTCACCCATCTCGAAACCGCCCACCCCGTGGGCATCGACATGGGCCTGACGCGTATCACGCGCGTGAAGGAAGCCCTCGGACTGCGCATCGACGCCACGGTCTTCACCGTTGGCGGCACCAACGGCAAGGGCTCGACCTGCGCCATGCTCGAGCGCATCCTGCTGGAAGCCGGCTACAAGGTGGGCTGCCATACCTCGCCGCACCTGATCTCTTTCAACGAGCGTGCGCGCCTCAATGGCGAGATGGCGACCGATGCGCAGCTGCTGCCGCACTTCGAGGCGGTCGAGCGCGCGCGCATCAGCTTTGCCGACCCGGTCAGCCTGACCTACTTCGAGTTCACCACGCTGGCGATCATCCATTTCTTCGCCGCTTCCGGCCTGGACGCGATCATCCTGGAAGTTGGGCTGGGCGGCCGCCTGGATGCGACCAATGTGATCGATACCGATTGCGCCATCGTCACCAGCGTCGACATCGACCATACCCAGTACCTGGGCAACACGCGCGAGGAAATCGGCTTTGAGAAGGCCGGCATCTTCCGTCCGGGCGTGCCGGCGATCTGCGGCGACCCGGTGCCGCCGAAGTCGCTGGTGGCGCATGCCGAGGCCATCGGCGCCGAGCTGTGGCTGGTGGGCCGCGATTTCCACTTCCACGCGGCCAAAGGCCAGGAACGCCAGCAATGGGACTGGAGCGGCGGTGGGCGCAAGCTCAACGGCCTGGGCTACCCCGCGCTGCGCGGCGCCAACCAGCTGCTGAACGCCGCCGCCGCGCTGGCCGCGCTGCAGGCCATGCGCCCGCAATTGCCGGTGAGCGCCCAGGAAGTGCGCAACGGGCTGGCGTTCGTCGAGCTGCCAGGGCGCTTCCAGGTGTTGCCGGGACGGCCCGCAGTGATCCTCGACGTGGCGCATAACCCGCATGCGGCCGCCACGCTGGGGCAGAACCTGGAGAACATGGGCTTCTTCCGCTACACCTATGCGGTGTTCGGCGCGATGCAGGACAAGGATATCGCCGGCGTGCTGCAGCACGTGGCCGACAAGGTCGACCACTGGTGCCTGTGCGACCTGCCCACCGAACGCGCCGCCAGCGCCGCCGACGTGCTGGCGACGCTGGAGGGGGGCGGTTTCCGCGCCGGCCCCGACGCCACCGCCGCCTGCTTTTCCAGTCCGGAGGCGGCGTTCCGCGACGCCATGGAGAGAGCGACCGAGAATGATAGAATTCTGGTCTTCGGATCGTTCTATACCGTCGCCGGCGTGATGGCCTACCGGGCCACGCAAGCCAACTGACCTGGCACTGAGCGGCAAACGCAACGACCGGCCCCTGTCAGAGGGGGCTGTCGCACCGAACCAATTTATGGGCCTGCTTTCGCTGTTTTCTTCCCGCAAGGGCAACGACCCGGCACCAGAGCGTGCGCGCCGCCAGCGCAACGACCCGGGTGCAGGCATCGCCTCGTCGCGCCGTCTGGCCGACGAATATGCCGACGACACGCTTGATCCTGAATTCCCGCAGAAGCAGCGCGCACGCCGCCGCCTGATCGGCGCCGTGGTGCTGGTGGTGGCCGCGGTGATCGTGCTGCCAATCGTGTTCGAGACCAAGCCGCGCCCGGTGGCCGATGATGTCGCGGTCAAGGTGAGCGGCGGGCAGGGCAGCAGCAAGCCCCGTGTCGAGCCGCGCAAGGCCGATCCGCTGCCGCCGGCGCCGGCGGCCCGCAACGACGCGGCGGCGCTCGATGCCGGCGAGGAAATCGTCAATACGGCGGACAAGCCTGCCGACAAGCCCGTCCAGCGCGCCGAGGCCAAGGCCGACGCAAAGCCTGAAGCCAAGCCTGAGGCCAAGCCCCAGGGCAGCGGCAAGTACCTGATCCTCATTGGCGCATTCTCGTCGGAAGAAAAGGCGAAGACCTGGCTGGCCAAGCTCAAGGCGAGCAAGGTGCCGGCCTATGTGGAAAAGAAAGTGCTGGCCGACGGCGAGCGCATCCTGCTGCGCGCCGGCCCCTTCAGCGACCGCGACGCCGCCGATGCCGCCGACAAGCGCGTGCGCGCGGCAGGCCTGACCTCGAAGGTAATCGAACAGTAATGGGCTAGCGCTGCTTGGCGCATGGGCGCGGCAGCGAGCAACGATGCAGCCGACTTTCTTCGACTACGCCGTGGTCTTTATCCTGCTGGCCTCGGGCGCGCTGGGCGTGTTGCGCGGCCTGGTGCGCGAGGTGCTGTCGCTGATCGGCTGGGTGGTGGCGTTCTGGGTCGCGTTCCGCTACGGCGCGGTCGCCGCGGGCTGGATGCCCGAGTCGCTGCCCGGCGGCGAGCTGGCCCGCCACGCGCTGGGTTTCGTGGTGCTGCTGATCGGCACCGTGCTCGGGGCGTCGCTGGCCGGCATGGTGGTCGGGCAGTTGCTGGAGAGCACGGGCCTCAAGCCGGCGGACCGCGGGCTCGGGCTGGTGTTCGGATTGCTGCGCGGCGCGCTGCTGGTGATGGTGATGGTGACGCTCGCCAGCCTGACAAAATTGCCGGAAGAACCTTTCTGGCGCGATGCGGTGAGCCGCCCCTATGTGATGCAGGCCATGGAATCGGTCAAGCCATGGCTGCCGCCGGAGCTGGCGAAGTACGTCAAGACATGACATGAAGCCGGGCATGGTGCCCGGCCAGTAGTACGCAGGCCTTGCGGTCCGGAAGGATAGCCGGACCAGGCTGCGCCCCCTGATTCAAAGCCTTTCCTGGGAGCTTGGCATGTGCGGTATCGTCGGTGTGGTTTCAGCCACGCCTGTCAACCAACTGATTTACGACAGCCTGCTGTTGTTGCAACACCGCGGACAGGATGCTGCCGGCATCGCCACCGCCAACGGCAGTACTTTCCACATGTACAAGGCCAACGGCCTGGTGCGCGACGTCTTCCGTACCCGCAACATGCGCGGCCTTCCGGGCACCGCGGGCATCGGCCAGGTGCGCTACCCGACCGCCGGCTCGGCCTCGAGCGAGGAAGAGGCGCAGCCGTTCTACGTCAACGCCCCGTACGGCATCATCCTGGCGCATAACGGCAACCTGACCAACTGGCAGCAGCTGCGCGAGGAAATGTTCCGCCGCGACCGTCGCCACATCAACACGCACTCCGACACCGAAGTGCTGCTGAACGTGCTGGCCGACGAGCTGCAGCGCGCCAGCAACGGCATGGCGCTGGACCCGGAAATGATCTTCAAGGCCGTTTCGGGCATGCACCGCCGCGTGCGCGGCTCGTACGCCATCACGGCGCAGATCGCCGGCTACGGCATGCTGGCGGTGCGCGATCCGTTCGGCATCCGTCCGCTGTGCCTGGGCAGCGTCGAGACGCCGTCGGGCAAGGAGTGGATGGTTGCCTCCGAGTCCGTGGCGCTGGAAGGCATCGGCTACAAGTTCGAGCGCGACGTGGCGGCGGGCGAAGCGATCTTCATCGACCTGGATGGCAAGCTCTACAGCAAGCAGTGCGCCGACAACCCGGTGCTGACGTCCTGCATTTTCGAGTACGTCTACCTGGCCCGCCCGGATTCGTGCATTGATGGCGTGCCCGTCTACGACGCGCGCCTGCGCATGGGCGACTACCTGGCCGAGAAGATCCGCGAGGAAGTGTCGGCCGGCGACATCGACGTGGTGATGCCGATTCCCGACTCCAGCCGTCCGGCTGCCATGCAGGTGGCCAACCGACTGGGCGTGAACTATCGCGAAGGTTTCTTCAAGAACCGCTATGTCGGCCGCACCTTCATCATGCCGGGCCAGGCGGTGCGCAAGAAGTCGGTGCGCCAGAAGCTCAACGCCATGGGCGTGGAGTTCAAGGGCAAGAACGTGCTGATCGTCGATGATTCGATCGTGCGCGGCACCACCTCGTTCGAAATCGTGCAGATGGCGCGCGATGCCGGTGCCAACAAGGTGATCTTCGCCTCGGCCGCGCCGCCGGTGAAGTACCCGAACGTGTACGGCATCGACATGCCGACCCGCAGCGAACTGGTGGCGCACGGCCGCACGCACGAAGAGATCGCGAAGATCATCGGCGCGGACAAGCTGGTGTACCAGGACGTGGAAGCGATGAAACAGGCGGTGCGCGACATCAACCCGGCGCTGAAGGACTTCGATGCGTCGTGCTTCGATGGCCGCTATATCACCGGCGATATCGACGAGGCCTACCTGAACCGACTGGAGACAGCGCGCAGCCAGGCCGATCGCGACGGCACCGCCGGCGACACCGAGCGCTCGGCACTGCACCTGCAGCGTTCCGGCAATAACGAGTAAGCCGCGCGCCTGTCCCGCGAGCATGTCCGTTCGTTGACGGATGCGAAGCCCGGCCGTAACATGGCCGGGCGTCGATTTGATAGTCAGCTTGCGGACGCGGGTCCAGCCCGAAACAGCTAAAGAGATGGTGGCCAGCAAGATTCGCCAATGCGCGCAGTGCCTGCGCAACGCGCCCACCAATCGCCAAAGCCTGCCGAAGGCCGCCGCAGCACAGCAAGCCCGTCGATCCGACCATCCGATCGCACGGGCTTTTTTTTTCATGGCCGGCCGCCTTGCCGCGACAGGCTACAACCATTGCATTCGCGCGGGTACGACCGCGCCACCAGCATGAACGAACCGCTCAACCCTGAATCGCTCGGCATCGATACCCTTGGCGTGCGCGCCGGCACGCTGCGCAGCGAGTTCATGGAGCATTCCGAGGCCATTTACCTGACCTCGAGCTTTTGCTTCAACAGCGCCGCCGAGGCCGCCGAACGCTTTGCAAACTCGGAAGAGGGCTTTACCTATTCGCGCTTCACCAACCCGACCGTGTCGATGTTCCAGTCGCGGCTGGCCGCGCTGGAAGGGGCGCAGGCCTGCATGGCCACGGCGTCGGGCATGAGCGCGATCCTGTCGGTGGTGCTGTCGTCGATGCAGGCGGGCGATCACCTGGTCAGTTCGCGCGCGATCTTCGGCTCGACCATGACGCTGTTCAGCAATATCTTCGGCAAGTTCGGCGTGGAGACGACCTATGTCGATCCGACCGACCTGGAAGCATGGCGTGCCGCGGTGCGGCCGAATACGAAGCTGTTCTTCCTGGAGACGCCGTCGAATCCGCTGACCGAAGTGGCTGACATCGCGGCCGTGGCGGACATTGCCCACAACGCCAATGCGCTGCTGGTGGTCGACAACTGCTTCTGCTCGCCCGCGCTGCAGCAGCCGATGAAGTTCGGCGCCGACATCGTGGTGCACTCCGCCACCAAGCATATCGACGGCCAGGGCCGCGTGCTGGGCGGCGCGGTGCTGGGCTCGCACGATTTCATCATGGGCAAGGTGTTCCCGTTCGTGCGCACCGCGGGCCCGACGCTGTCGGCGTTCAACGCGTGGGTACTGCTCAAGGGCATGGAGACGCTCGGGATTCGCATGGAGCGCCATTCGTCCAGCGCGCTGGCGCTGGCGCAGTTCCTGGAGTCGCACCCGGCCGTGGCGCGCGTGTTCCATCCGGCGCTGAAGTCGCACCCGCAGCACGAGATTGCCATGCGGCAGCAGAGCGGCGGCGGCGCGATCGTGTCGTTCGAACTGAAGGGTGCCACGCCCGAGCAGCAGCGCGCTAACGCGTGGCGCGTAATCGACAACACCCGGCTGTGCTCGATCACCGGCAACCTGGGCGATACCCGCACCACCATCACGCACCCGTACACGACCACGCACGCGCGCGTGAGCCCGGAGGCGAAGGCGGCCGCTGGCGTCGGGGAAGGGTTGATCCGGCTGGCGGTGGGGCTGGAGTCGGTCGAGGACCTGAAGGCCGACCTGCTGCGCGGGCTCGGGGAATAAGCGAAGTTACTCCCGAAGTTACTCAGTCGGCGGCGGGTCGTCGCTGCCGGCGACCGCCTTCACGCCGGCGGCGGTGACGTCATAGGTGGTGCCCACCGCCGTCGAGGCGACGCTGACCGCGGCCGAGCCCACCGTCGCCGCGGCCGACACCGCGGCACCGCCAACCGCGATGGTGGCGCCCACCACCATGCATCCGCCCAGCGAAACGGTTGCCATTGCGGCTGCCAGCGCCAGTGCAACGCGCTCTAAGGTGGCTGATTCTCCGCTATCGTTGTCCACGGTACGCAACTTTAGCGCTGCCTCAGCGCAGCATCCGCCGGCGCAGCAGCACCAGCGAAACCACCAGCGCGGCCGCCGCATAGGCTGCCAGCACGGCAAGGTGCAGGCCTGCGCCATCCACCGGCCGGCCCAGCATCAGCGGCCGGATCAGCTCGACCGCGTGCGCCAGCGGCAGCAGCCTGGTGGCCGCCTGCACGCCTTCCGGCAGTTGCTCCACCGGAAAGAACACGCCCGACAGCAGCAGCATCGGCGTCATCGCCAGCGTCTGGTAGAACATGAAGAAGTCGTAGCTGGGCGCCAGCGCGGTGACGATCATCGCCAGCGCGGCAAACGCAATGCCGGCCAGCACGATCACCGGCAGCGCCAGCAGCGCGCCCGGCATTTGCGCATAGCCCAGTGCGGCGGCCACCAGCATGATCGCCAGGCCCGACAGCACCGCCTTGCTGGCCGCCCAGAAGATCTCGCCCAGCACGACGTCGCCCAGCGTCAGCGGCGCGTGCATGATCGCTTCCCAGGTGCGCTGCACGTGCATGCGCGAGAAGGCCGAGTACATCGACTCGAAGCTGGCCGACATCATCACGCTCGATGCGGTGGTGCCGGCGGCGAGGAAGGCGATGTATGACACGCCGTTGACCTGGCCCACCATCAGCCCCAGCCCGAGGCCGAGGCCGAACAGGTAGATCATCGGGTCGGCCAGGTTGCCGATCATCGACGGGATGGCCAGCTTCCTCCACACCAGGTAGTTGCGGTACCAGACCATCATCCAGTTGCGCATGTTGCGCGGCAGCAGTGGCTGTGGATAGGTCTGGCGCGTTGGCGCGGCAGCGCCCCGGGTGGCGATGGCGGGTGTATCAGTGCGGGGGTCCTGTTCGCTCATGTCAGTCCCTGGTTCAGTCGCGCATCTCGCGGCCGGTCAGCTTGAGGAACACGTCCTCGAGGTTGGCCGGGCGGTGCAGGTAGCGCACGCCGTTCCTGCCGTGCAGCGCCGCCAGCAGCGGGGCGGGCTCGCGCACGTAGCAGAACAGGGTCTCGCCGCTCATTTCGGTGCGCTGCGCCAGCGGCGTCAGCGTGCCGCGCAGCGCTTCCAGTTCATCGCCGTAGACCTCGACCACGTCGCAGCCGATCTGGCTGTCGATCAGCTCGTGCGGCTTGCCTTCGGCGATCTTGCGCCCGCCGTCGATCACGCACAGGTAGTTGCACAGCCGTTCGGCTTCTTCCATGAAGTGCGTGGTCAGCAAGATGGTCTTGCCGCTTGCCATCAGCGACTTCAGGCGCTCCCAGATCAGGTGGCGCGCCTGCGGATCCAGCCCGGTGGTGGGCTCGTCCATCACCAGCAGGTCGGGATCGTTGATCAGCGCGCGCGCCACCGTCAGGCGCCGGCGCATGCCGCCGGAGAGGTCGCGCACCTGGGCGTCGGCGCGGCTTTCCAGCCGGGCGAATTCCAGCAGCATCGGCACGCGCCGCGCTATCTCGGCCGACGACAGGCCAAAGTAGCGACCGAAGATGCGCAGGTTCTCGATCACCGAGAAATCCGGGTCGAGGTTGTCGAACTGCGGCACCACGCCCACGCGCATGCGCGCCTGCGGCGCCCGCTCGGGAATGGGTTCGCCGCACAGCGTCAGTGTGCCGGCCATCGGCGTGGTCAGGCCCAGCAGCAGGCGCAGCGTGGTGGTCTTGCCGGCGCCGTTGGGGCCAAGCAGGCCGAAGCACTGGCCGCGAAACACCTGGAGGTCGAGGTCGTCGACAACGACCGTATCGCCGTATTGCTTGCGCACCTTGCGCAACTCGAGGATGGCAGTCAAGGCAGGGTCCGGTAGGCGCCCCAAGGGGGCGCAATATCTGCCATTATGCCGGGCATCGGCGCAATGCTCAGGTGGCGCAGTGCAGCAAAAGCCGCCAATGTTGTGAGCATCCGTGACGCGTTGCGCGCGGGCATAAAAAAACCGCCAGCGAACTGGCGGTTTTTTTGCCAAGCTTGCCCGAATCAGTACATCTTCTTCGGCAGCATTTGCATGCGCAGACGCTTGCGCAGGCGTGCTTCGGCGGCCTTCTTCTTGCGCTTGCGCTCGGTCGTCGGCTTCTCGTAAGCGGTGCGGCTCTTGAGTTCAACGATCAGGCCAGTCTGCAGAATGGCACGACGGAAACGCCGCATTGCAACTTCAACGGGCTCACCGGGTTTCAAGACGATCTTAGTCAATTCAGTCCTTTAGGGGATTGCCGCGGTAGCGGCTGGTTCACACGGGGGGAAACTGCTGTCGCCGGAGCGACTGGTATTGCACGCTGGGCATGTGCCCGGTGCGCCCCCGCGAACCTGAAAGATGTGGACGTTTTAGTCCGTGCAACCAGTGTCAGGGGTGATAGCGCCAGGTCCGAATATAACTGGAGCCTGACAGTACCGGTTTCCATGAATGCTATACGCCCGTAACTATGGCATGTATACGACGCATCTGTCAAGAATGGCTTGCGACCGGCGCCGCAGCGGAGCGGCGGCAAGGGGCGAATTATACCCTTTCCTCGCTCGTCCACCAGTTCTTGGGAATCAGGGGGGATGGTCCGGACGCCGCCTCCCGGTAAACCCGCAGCACGCCTGAAATTGTTTGACGATAATATTCATATGTATAAACTAAGATTCATAGATATGAATTCATCGCCAACTGGCGAAGCCTCGACAGGAGAGCAGCGTGCCGCAATCCCCCGTTTATTTCATCTCGACCGAGGAGGTCGAGGGCTACCACCCCGCCAACCACGTCGGCACGCTGAACCGCCGCCTGATCGGCCCCGAGACCGTTGGGTCGCGCCACCTGGAAGTGATCCACGGCACCATCGAGAAAGGCAAGGGCGCGCTGCCCCACGCGCATCCCGGCATCGAACAGGTGTGCTACGTGCTGGAAGGCCGGGCCATTGCCGAGGTCGGCGGCCAGCGCAAGGAACTTGGCCCGGGCGATTGCTGCTTCTTCCCGCCGGACGAAATGCATGTGTTCACGGTGGTAAGTGAAGAGCCAGCCAGGATCCTGGTGATCTATTCCCCACCATACGAGGAATCGCCCGAGCGCGTGGTACGGCCCGCCTGAGACGCGGCCGGCCACGGCAAGGGTTCATATAACGACAGGAGACAGACCGTGAAGTCCTTCAAGACCGCTTTCGCCAGCCTGGTGCTGGGATGTGCCGCCGCGCTGTTCGCAGCACCGGCGCTGGCCGCCGATGAATTTCCGTCCAAGCCGCTGCGCCTGGTGGTGCCGTTCGCCGCCGGCAGCGGCACCGATGCCGTGGCGCGGCTGACTGCCAAGTACCTGGGCGAATCGCTGCAGCAGCCGGTAGTGGTCGACAACAAGCCGGGCGCCAACGGCACCATCGCCGCCGAGTTCGTCGCCAAGGCGCCGGCGGACGGCTATACGCTGTTCATGACCACCAACACCACGCATTCGGCCAACCCGTCGCTGATGAAACAGCTGCGCTACGACCCGGTCAAGGACTTCACGCCGGTTTCGCGCATGGGCAACCTGCCGTTCATGCTGGTGGTCAATCCGCAGCTGCCGGTGAAGACGCTGCGCGAGTTCATCGACTACGCCAGGGCGCATCCTGGCATGAGCTACGCGAGCGGCAACAGCACCGGCATCGTCGCCGGCGCGACGCTGTCGAAGATGGCGGGCCTGAAGATGCTGCACGTGCCGTACAAGAGCACGCCGCCGGCAATGACCGACGTGATGGGCGGCCAGGTGCAGGCGATGTTCGTCGACTTTGCCGCGGGCATCGCCAATGTGCGCGCCGGCAAGCTGCGCGCGCTGGCCGTGACCACCGCGCAACGCAGTGCGCTGCTGCCCGACCTGCCGCCGGTCGGCAGTGCGCCCGAACTCAAGGGTTTCGATATCACGTCCTGGAACGGCGTTTTCGCACCCGCCGGCGTGCCGGCACCCGTGGTGGAGCGCCTCAACCGCGAGCTGGTTGCCATTGCCACCAGCAAGCAGCACGCCGCGCAGTTCCACGCGCTAGGGTTCGAGCCGTTCGGCAGCACACCCGCCGAGCTGAACCAGTTTGTCGTGGCCGAACTGCAGAAGTGGTCGCGTCTGGCGAAGGACGCGGGCATCCAGCCGGAATAAACAACCAGACAGGCAAGCTCATGAATTTCGATCTCTCCGAAGAACAGGCATCGATCGTCGAAGCCGTGCAACAGGTCTGCACGCAGTTCGACATGGAATACTGGGACCGGCTCGACAAGTCCGGCACCTATCCGCACGAGTTCTACAAGACCCTGTGCGAGGGCGGCTGGCTGGGCGTGGCGATGCCGGAGGCGTTCGGCGGCGCCGGTCTCGGCATCCTGGAAGCGGCGCTGGTGATGCAGACCATCTCGCAGTCGGGAGCGGGCATGACCGGCGCCTCGGCGGTGCACATGAACGTGTTCGGCCTGAACCCGGTGGTGGTGTTCGGCACCGAAGCGCAGAAGGGCCGCTTCCTGCCGCCGCTGATCGCCGGCAAGGAGAAGGCCTGCTTCGGCGTGACCGAGCCGGACGCGGGCCTGGACACCACCAAGCTCAAGACCTTCGCGCGCAAGGTGCCGGGCGGCTATTCGGTGAGCGGGCGCAAGATCTGGATCTCGACCGCGCAGGTGGCCGACCGCATGCTGCTGCTGGCGCGCACCACGCCGCTGGAGCAGGTGAAGAAGTCGACTGAAGGGCTGTCGCTGTTCTACACGAAGGTCGACCGCAGCAAGATCGAGATCCGCGAGATCGACAAGATGGGCCGCGCCGCCGTCGATACCAACATGCTGTTCATCGACGACCTGTTCATCCCGGAAGAAGACCGGATCGGCGAAGAGGGCAAGGGCTTTGAGTACATCCTGCATGGTCTGAATCCCGAGCGCATCCTGATCGCGGCCGAAGCCATCGGGCTGGGTCGCGCGGCGCTGGCGATCGCCACGCAGTATGCCAAGGAGCGTGTGGTCTTCGGCCGTCCGATCGGCATGAACCAGGGCGTCCAGCACCCGCTGGCGCAGGCCTGGATGCAGCTGGAATCGGCCAACCTGATGATGCTGAAGGCCGCCGCGCGCTACGACGCGGGCCAGTCCTGCGGGGCCGAGGCCAACGCAGCCAAGTACCTCGCCGCCGAGGCCGGCCACAACGCCTGCCAGACCGCGATCCTGACGCTGGGCGGCATGGGCTATTCACGCGAATACCGCGTCGAGCGCCTGCTGCGCGAATCGTATATCCCACGCATCGCGCCGGTCAGTCCGCAGCTGATCATGTGCTTTATCGCCGAGCGCGTGCTGGGTTTGCCCAAGTCCTACTGAACGGGGGGTGACGATGCAAGACAAAGCGCCTCCCGCGACCGGGCCACTGGCGGGCGTGCGGGTGATCGACATGACCTCGGTCGCGATGGGTCCGTACGCCACGCAGATCCTCGGCGACATGGGCGCCGAGGTAATCAAGGTCGAAGCGCCCGCCGGCGATGTGTTCCGCCATGCCGAGCCCGCGCGACATGCCGCGATGGGCGCCAGCTTCCTCAACCTGAACCGAAACAAGCGGTTTGTCGTGCTCGACGTCAAGCAGCCGGATGACCTTGCCGAGCTGAAGTCGCTGATCGCCACGGCCGATGTCTTCGTCTCCAACGTGCGTCCGCAGTCGTTGCGCAAGCTCGGCCTGGACTATGCCTCGCTGCGGGCGGACCATCCGCGGCTGATCTATTGCGGCGCCTATGGCTACTCGGAGGAGGGCCCGTATGCCGGCGCACCGGCCTTCGACGACATCATCCAGGCGCGCAGCGGGATGGCGCAGTTCCAGGGCGCCAACTCGAACGAGGGGCCGCAGTATGTCAACACCATCCTGGCCGACAAGGTCGCCGGCCTGACCGTCGCCTATGCGATCCCGATGGCGCTGTATGAGCGTGAGCGATCGGGCCAGGGGCAGGCCATCGAGGTGCCGATGTTCGAAACGCTGGTGTCCTTCCTCGCCACCGAACAGCTCGCCGGGCAGACTTTCGTGCCGCCGCTCGGCGCCGCCGGCTATCCGCGCGTAATGTCGGCCCACCGCAAGCCGTACCGCACCAGCGACGGCCATCTCGCCCTGCTGCCCTATACCAGCGCCCAGTGGCTGCGCTTCTTCGACCTGTCGGGCCATGCCGAACTGGCGCGCGATCCGCGCTATGCCACGCCCGCCGCGCGCAGCGCCAATATCGACGCACTCTACGCCACGCTGGCCGAGATCGTCGCGCAGCGCACCACCGCGGAATGGCTGGCGTTGTTGTGCGACGCCGATATCCCGCACAGCGAGCTGCCGCATTTCGACAGCCTGGTGGATGACCCGCACCTGCGCGCCACCGGTATGATGTTCGAATACGACCATCCGAGCGAAGGACGCCTGCGCGGCGTTGGCATCCCCACGCGGTTCTCGCGTACGCCGGGCAATATCCGTAGTTGGCCGGAAGGCTTGCCAAAGGCGCAGGACGACGCCGGCACCTGATCCGGTCGCACCGGGATCGGCAGGTGCCGCCGCCCGCATGTCGCGTACCAACGCGCCGCGTACAATTCCGGCCAAAGCACACGGAAGTCGAGGAAGCCAACGATGGCAGAAAACGAAGAGGCGGAAAAATCCGGCTACGGCAGCGTCAAGACGGCGCTGCGCGTGATCGAGATCATGGAGATCTATGCGCGCGAAGGGCGCTCGCTGACGCTGACCGAACTGGCGAAGCTGCTGGGCGCGCCGATGTCGAGCTGCCTCGGGCTGATCCGCACGCTGGCGTCGCTGGGCTACCTGTACGAAACCGGCCGCCGCCAGGGCTATTACCCCACGCGGCGGCTGCTCGATATCGCCCAGCGCATCGCGCGCAACGACCCGCTGCTCGAACGCGTGCAGCCGGTGCTCGAGTCGCTGCGCGATGACACCGGCGAAACCGTGATCTTCGGTAAGCTGCAGGACGACGGCCGCATTCTGTACCTGGAGGTGCGCGAGTCCGCCAACCCGGTGCGCTATATCGCCGCGCCGGGCGAACTGCGCGACGCGCATGTCAATTCCATCGGCCGCGCCATCCTCGGTACCATGACCGCGGAGAGCCGCGCGGAAGTGCTCGCCGGCGTTTCCTTTGCGTCGCGCACCGGGCGCACGGTGGATTCGCTGCGGGTATTCGAGGCAGCGATGCAGCAATGGCAGGCGCAGGGGTGGTATCCGAATTTCGGCGAGTCATTCCCGGACCTGGGGGCCATCGCGATTCCGGTATCGCTCGGCGGCGTTGTTTACGGGATGTCGGTGGCGGGGCCGCTGCATCGGGTCGAAGCCAATACAGAGGCTATCGTTGTGGCACTGAAGGCTGCAGGCGGTTCACTTCAGAGCGGTTCGCCGCAGGGATAAGCGGGGGATAAGCGGTTAAGCGAAGGGCAGGGGCGCCGCGGCAGCCCCGAACGAAAGCCCAAAAACGAAAAAGCCCGGTGCATTTGCACCGGGCTTCCGTATCGGTTGGCTCCCCGACCTGGGCTCGAACCAGGGACCTGCGGATTAACAGTCCGTCGCTCTACCGACTGAGCTATCGGGGAACAGCTGAGAAAGAAATTATAGCCAGTTTCTCTTTTTGTCGTCAACACCTTGTCAACATTTTATTTGTCGTCAGGTGCTTCGGAGCGGCTGGCTGGCTGCGTCCCACCTTGGTGTTCGACAGCGAGGCCGCATTATAGCGACGGTTTTTCGTTTGTGCCAGAAAAAAACCGCCTTGCGGCGGCTTTTTTCTGCGGCACCGTGAAGCGCCGGATCAGTCGAAGACCGGCGATTCCACGCCCAGGACCTTGTGCAGCTTCGGCGAGGTCGTGGTGTACTGCATGTGGATCTTCTTCTCGGGGAAGATATACGGCGCAGCACCGAACGCGGCCAGCGCGGCCTCGTGGAAGCCCGACAGGATCAGCTTCTTCTTGCCGGGGTAGGTGTTGATGTCGCCCACGGCGAAAATACCCGGGATATTGGTCTGGAACTTCTCGGTATCCACCTTGATCTGCTTGCGCTCCAGGTCCAGGCCCCACTCGGCGATGGGGCCGAGCTTGGGCGACAGGCCGAAGAACACCAGCAGGTCGTCCAGCGGCAGGCGGCGGGTAACGCCGTCGGCGCCCGTCACTTTGATTTCCGTGAGCACGCCGTCCTTCTCTTCATAGCCGCCGATCTGGCCGACCAGGAACTGCATTTCCATCTGTTCGCACAGTTCCTTCATCTTGGCCACCGAGGCCGGCGCGGCGCGGAAGCCGTCGCGGCGGTGGATCATCACCACCGACTCGGCCTTGCCGACCAGGTCCAGCGTCCAGTCCAGCGCCGAGTCACCGCCGCCGACGATCACCAGGTTGCGGCCGTGGAAGCGGCTCGGATCCTTGACGCGGTAGAACAGTTGCTTGCCGTCGAACTTGTCGAGGCCCTCGACCTTCAGCGTACGCGGCTGGAACGAGCCCACGCCGGCTGCGATGAAGATGGTCTTGGTGATAAAGCGGGTTCCGAGCGAGGTCTCGACAAAGAAGCGGCCGTCTTCACGGCGCTCCACCACGGAGACTTCCTGGCCCAGGTGGAAGGTGGGCTCGAACGGCTCGATCTGCTTGAGCAGGTTGTCGGTCAGTTCCTGGCCGGTGCAGCTGGGCACGGCCGGGATGTCGTAGATGGGCTTGTCCGGATACAGCTCCACGCACTGGCCGCCAACGACTTTCAGGGAATCTATCACGTGGGCCTTGATTTCGAGCAGGCCCAGTTCAAACACCTGGAACAGGCCCACGGGACCGGCGCCGACGATCAGCGCGTCGATTTCCAGCGGCTGGCCGCCTGCGGGGCTACCGCCTTCGACCTGCTTGGTCGCGTCGGCAACGGGATTTGGAATGCTCAAGTCCATATTCGTCCTGATACGTTGGTTGGGCACGCGGGTGCCCGGCATTGCGGAAAGCGCGTGGGGACGGCTTTCTTTGCTGCCTGGTGCGCTCAGCGCTCCAGGTACTGCAGCTTGTCGGTGGTGTCCTTCCACTCCTCGGCCTCGGCCAGCGGGGCCTTGGTCTTGGTGATGGAAGGCCAGGCACGGGCCAGTTCGGCGTTCAGTTCAATGAACTGCTGCTGGTCGCCCGGCACGTCTTCCTCGGCGTAAATGGCGTTCACCGGGCATTCGGCCACGCACACGGCGCAGTCGATGCACTCGTCCGGGTCGATGGCCAGGAAGTTCGGGCCTTCGCGGAAACAATCCACCGGACATACGTCAACGCAGTCTGTATAGCGGCAACGGATGCAGGATTCGGTGACAACGTGAGTCATGTCTGTTCCAGGAAAACGGGTCGGCTTTTAATGGGAAACTGTTGGGCCGCTTCTTGCCGGCGGACGCCTCCATCTGCCATCGCGGGCAGGGATGGGCGGGACGAGCGCCGGCCGTGGCCTTTCGGGAACCGGTATTGTAGCCGAGCCTTCCGGCTAGGATAGCCGGTCTATATAGCTGGATCAGATAGTTTTCTTATTTCTTTATGTGCTTTTGATCCAAGACATGGCGGGGCGCTGGCGTGCTTGCGCAACCGCAGGCATGATGAAGCCGCCTGAGTGCCACATGCCTCCATGCCGGGAGATTCCTATGCCACGCCAGCTTCGTTGTTGCCACCGCGCTGCCTTGCTGTCGCTGCTTGTGATGCTGGCGGCATTTCCGGCGATGGTGCCGCCCGCCGGCGCGCAGGCCCTGGTCCAGCCGGGCATGGCGGACAGCGTAGTGTCCCGTCTGGTGGCATGGCGCGCGCGATCCGAGGCCCCGGTCGCGTTGCCGGCGCTGACCGGCTTCGATTGGGACCACTTCAGCGTGACCGATTCCCCCGCGGGCGATGCCATAGCGCATTGCGGCCGGGCCGGCCTGATGCCTTGCGGACCCGAGTTGCACCCGAAGCCGGGCGACCGGATGCAGGTGCTGCGCTTCGAGCGCGCAGGCGCATCGGTCTACACCGAGCGCATTCTTGCCGAGGACGGCGCCTTTGCCGAGCCGCTGCCGCAGCGCGTGCCGCGCAGCGCGGCCACGCTGGTGTCCTGCCCGGGACGCGACGGCCGGGCGCTGTGGTGCCTGCAGGGCAGGGCGGCCGGCAAGCCGGTCCTGCGCGCGCCGCAGCCATTCCTCGACGGCGCCTGAGCGCCCCGGATGCGCGCAGTCTCGGTTAGCATGTCAGACTGACCCGGCACCTCGCCGTCTGGCTAGCTATGATCATCCAGTCTCTGCTCGACACCGACCTGTACAAGTTCACGATGATGCAGGTGGTCCTTCACCAGTTTCCGCAGGCTCAGGTCGAATATCGCTTCAAGTGCCGCAACGCCGGTGTCGACCTGACGCCGTATATCGATGAGATTCGCGCCGAGATCACGCACCTGTGCCAGCTGCGTTTCACGGACGACGAACTCGCCTACCTGCGCGGGCTGCGCTTCATCAAGAGCGATTTCATTGACTTCCTCGGCCTGTTCCACCTGAACGAAAAGTACGTGTCGGTGCGCGAGGCGCCGCAGGGCAACGGCGAGATCGAGATCTCGATCATCGGCCCCTGGCTGCATACCATCCTGTTCGAAGTGCCGGTGCTGGCGATCGTCAACGAGGTCTACTTCCGCCGCACCCAGCCGCGGCCCGACCTGGCCGGCGGCCGCCGCCGCCTGGAAGACAAGCTGGCGCTGCTGCAGCCGCCGGAACTCGCCGATTGCGTCATCGCCGACTACGGCACGCGCCGGCGCTTCTCACGCGACTGGCAGGAAGAGGTGCTGCTGACCATGCGGCGCGAGCTCGGTGCGCAGCTGGCCGGCACCAGCAACGTCCATTTCGCCCGCCTGCACAACATGGTGCCGCTCGGCACGATGGCGCACGAATACCTGCAGGCCTGCCAGGCGCTGGGGCCGAGGCTGCGCGATTCGCAGGTGTACGCGCTGGAACGCTGGGCGCGCGAGTATCGCGGCGACCTTGGCATCGCGCTGTCCGATACCTACGGCTTCGATGCCTTCCTGCGCGACTTCGACCTGTACTTCTGCAAGCTGTTCGACGGCGTGCGCCATGACTCGGGCGACCCGATCGTGTGGGGCGAGCGCATGGTGGCACATTACGCGGCCAGCCGCGTCGACCCGCGCACCAAGACGCTGATCTTCAGCGACAGCCTGGACGTGCCGCGCGTGATCGAGCTGTTCCAGCGCTTCCACGGCCGCTGCCGGCTGGCCTTCGGCGTCGGCACCAACCTGACCAACGACCTCGGCTACACGCCGCTGCAGATCGTGATCAAGATGGTGCGCTGCAATGGCCAGCCCGTGGCCAAGCTGTCTGACACGCCGGAAAAGACCATGTGCGACGATTCCGGCTACCTGTCCTACCTGCGGCAGGTGTTCTCGGTCCAGTCGGCGTCGGCATAGTGGCATTCCGACGCGCCGTGCTGTGCCGCGGCAACTATAATCGGCGCATCGCGTAACTTGCGGTATCTGTAACTTGCGGCACCTCTTGCCGCATTCTCGCCAACCGCACTGCCTGGTCCTATGGAAACCAAAGACGCCCGCGACCGTATCTTCGCCCGCATCCGTGCCGCACAGGGCAGGGCGCACCAGCCCACGCAGGGCGAGCGCGCCGCGGTGGCCGACTACCTCGAGCGCCACCCGCAAGGCCCGCGCCCGCTGCCGGCGGCCGACCTGGTCGAAGCCTTCTTGCTGCAGGCCCAGCGCATGGCGTCCACCGTCGACCGTGTCGCCACCATGGATGAAGTGCCGGCGGCAACGCGGCGTTTTCTCGACAGCCTGAACCTGGTGCAGCGCGCGGTGGCATGGGATGCGCTGGGCACGCTGCCATGGCAGGACGCCGGCATTGCGGTCGAATGCCGGCCGCCGTTGCGCGAGGTCGAGGCCGACCGCGACCATGGCGACCTGGTCGGCATCACCGGCTGCTTCTGCGCGATCGCCGAGACCGGCTCGCTGATGCTGCTGTCGGGGCCGGCGACGTTCGCCTCGGCGGCGCTGCTGCCGGAAACGCATATCGCGGTGGTGCCGCGCTCGCGCGTGGTCGCCGGGCTGGAAGACGCCTTTGCGCTGGTGCGCAGCGAGCGCGGCGAGCTGCCGCGCGCGACCAATATCATCAGCGGCCCGTCGCGTACCGGGGATATCGAGCAAACCATCGTGCTGGGCGCGCATGGCCCGTATCGCGTGCATGTGATCCTGGTCGAGCAGGCTTGATCATGGGGCGGCACGGACGTAAGAATCGCCTGTAAACGCGCGCCGCGGCGCAATCTCGCGAGGCGGTTGGATTAAACTTGCAGGCTTGCCGTGCGAGCCCGGTCGCCGTTGGTGGCGAGGGCTCGAGGCACCATGAATGCTGCATTCCCGAGGAGATCCTGCTTGATGCGACGTGCTTTCGTACCGTTGCCGATGCTGACCATGCTGGCCGCTGTCCTTGCTGTCTTCCCTGTGGCCGCGCATGCCGCGGACCTCGACGGGGCGGCACTGTCGCCGCTATGGGGGCTGCCGTTTGCCGGCATGCTGCTGTCGATCGCGCTGTGGCCACTGCTCGCGCCGAAGTTCTGGCACCACCACTATGGCAAGATCGCCGCGGGCTGGGGAATGCTGTTCCTGCTGCCGTTCGCCGCGGTATTCGGCACGCATGCGGCAGCCGCCAGCGCGGTGCATGCGCTGCTCGCCGAGTACATCCCGTTCATCTCGCTGATCGCTTCGCTCTATATCATCGCGGGCGGCATCTGCGTGCGCGGCAACCTGCACGGGACACCGGGACTCAATACGGGCATCCTGGCGCTGGGCACGGTGCTGGCGAGTTTCATGGGGACGACCGGCGCGGCCATGCTGCTGATCCGGCCGTTACTGCGCGCCAACGACAACCGTCGCCACGTGGCGCACGTGATCGTGTTCTTTATCTTCCTGGTGGCCAATGCCGGCGGCTCGCTGACGCCATTGGGTGACCCGCCGCTGTTTCTGGGTTTCCTGAAGGGCGTGGACTTCTTCTGGACCATGCGCAATATCTACCTGGAGACGCTGTTCATCTGCACGGTGCTGCTGGTGCTGTTCTACCTCGTCGACAGCCACTACTACCGCAACAAGGAAGAAGAGCTGCCGCAGAAGAACGACCCAACGCCGGACTCGCACGGTATCTCGATCGACGGCAAGATCAACTTCGTGCTGCTGCTGGCCGTGATCGGCCTGGTGCTGATGAGCGGGCTGTGGCAGCCGGCGATCTCGTTCAACGTCTTCGGTACCGACGTGCCGCTGCAGGCGGCGGCGCGAGATGCGCTGCTGATCGTGGTGGCGGTGGTGTCGCTGCTGGTCACGCCGCATACCGCGCGCGCAGGCAATGAGTTCAACTGGGAGCCGATCCTGGAGGTCGGCAAGCTGTTCGCTGGCATCTTCCTGACCATCATCCCGGTGATCGCCATGCTCAAGGCCGGCACCGACGGCGCCTTTGCCGGCGTGATCCGCGCGGTCAGCGACAGCAACGGGCAGCCGGTCGACAGCATGTATTTCTGGGCGACCGGGCTGCTGTCGTCGTTCCTGGACAATGCGCCAACCTATCTGGTGTTCTTCAACACCGCCGGCGGCGACGCCGCCACGCTGATGACGCGCGATGCCTCGACGCTGGCCGCGATTTCCACCGGTGCGGTCTTCATGGGCGCGAACACCTATATCGGCAACGCGCCCAACCTGATGGTCAAGGCCATTGCCGAGAACCGCGGCGTGCGTATGCCGAGCTTCTTCGGCTACATGCTGTACTCGGGCATCTTCCTGGTGCCGCTGTTCGTCATCATGACCTTCCTCTTCTTCCACGTGTGATGCCATGAAGCCGTCCGTGCTTGTCACCCGCGCCATCTATCCCGAAGTGATCGACCGCCTGGCGCAGTATTTCGATGTCGACGACAACCAGCAGGACGCGGTGCTTGATGCCGCCGCGCTGAAGGCGCGCCTGGCCGGCAAGGCCGGCGTGCTGGCCAACGCCGCCGACCGCATCGACGCAGGCCTTGTCGCCGCATTGCCGTCGCTGCGTGTGGTGTGCAACATGGCCGTCGGCTACAACAACCTCGACGTGCCTGCGCTTACCGCCGCGGGTGTCGTCGCCACCAACACGCCCGACGTGCTGACCGAGACCACCGCCGACTTCGGCTGGGCGCTGCTGATGGCCACCGCGCGTCGCGTCACCGAGGCCGAGCACTACCTGCGCGCCGGCAAGTGGAAGCGCTGGAGCTACGACATGCTGGTCGGCATGGACCTGTACGGCAGCACGCTCGGCATCCTGGGCATGGGCCGCATCGGCCAGGCGCTGGCGCGTCGTGCCAGCGGGTTTGGCATGAGCGTGCTGTACCACAACCGCAGCCAGCTGCCGGCGGACACCGAGCGCGCGCTCAATGCCCGCTATGTCAGCAAGGAAGACCTGCTGCGCCAATCCGACCACCTCTTGCTGGTGCTGCCTTACGGCCCGCAGAGCCACCATGCCATCGGCGCCGCCGAACTGGCGCTGATGAAGCCGACCGCGACGCTGGTCAACCTCGCGCGCGGCGGCATCGTCGACGACGCCGCCCTGGCACAGGCACTGCGCGACAAGCGCATCTTCGGTGCCGGCCTGGATGTGTTCGAAGGCGAGCCCAGCGTCCATCCCGACCTGCTGACGGTTCCCAACGTCGTGCTGACACCGCATATCGCCAGCGCCTCGGAGAAGACCCGCCGCGCCATGGCAATGCTGGCCGCCGACAACCTGATCGCCGCGCTCGACCAGGGCCCGCAGGCCGGCCATCCGCCCACCGTGATCAACCCCGAAGTCATGCCGCGCCGCCGTTGAGGCGCGCCCGGCTGTCTGTCGCTTACGTTGTTGCTGCATGTCGCTGATTCCGTTCCTGACGCTGGCCGTGGGGCTGCTGGCGGTCGTCCTGCTAGTGATCGTGCTGTTGCGCCAGCAGGCCGCTCCGCCTGGCGCCGAACTGGCCCGTCAGCTTGCCGAGTTGCGCGTCGAAGGCGCGCGCGGCATGGAGCGCGTGGAGCGCGAGGTCCGCACCGACGTAGCGGAGGCGGCGCGCGGCAACCGCGATGAGTCGGCCCAGCAGATGCTGCGCTTCCAGCAGGCGCTGTCGTCGCAGCTGACCGGTATCGCCACGCTGCAGAACAACCAGATCGACACCTTTGCGCAGCAGCTGGCCAAGCTGACCGAGTCCAACACGCAGCAGCTCGAGCACGTGCGCCAGAACCTGATGCTGCAAAGCCAGCAGGCGCGCGACGAGCAGGCGGGGACGCTGCGCCGCTTCGGCGACGGCTTGCAGCAGCAGCTGGCGCAGATGTCCGAAGCCAACGAGCGCCGCCTGGCCGAGGTGCGCGCCACGCTGGAGCAGAAGCTGCGCGACATCGAGGCCAATAACGCGGCCAAGCTGGAGGAAATGCGCCGTACCGTCGACGAGAAGCTGCATGCGACGCTGGAGCAGCGCCTGGGCGAGTCTTTCAGGCTGGTCTCGGACCGGCTTGAGCAAGTGCATCGCGGGCTGGGTGAGATGCAGGCACTGGCGCAGGGCGTGGGCGACCTGAAGAAGGTGCTGACCAACGTGAAGTCGCGCGGCACCTGGGGCGAAGTCCAGCTCGAAATGCTGCTGGAGCAGATGCTGACGCCGGACCAGTACGGCAAGAACGTCGAGACGGTGCGCAATTCGGGTGCGCGGGTGGAGTTTGCCATCCGGTTGCCAGGCAAGGCAGCAGGCGGCGGCGGTGGCGATGGCGGCGCGCCGGTGTGGCTGCCGGTCGATGCAAAGTTTCCCAAGGAGCAATACGAGCGGCTGGTCGATGCGCAGGAGCGGGGCGATCCGGACGGCGTCATCGCCTTCGGCCGCGAGCTGGAGACGGCATTGCGGCGAGAAGCGCAGACCATCGCCGAGAAATACCTGGCGCCGCCGCAGACCACCGACTTTGCCATCCTGTTCCTGCCGACCGAAGGGCTGTACGCCGAAGTGCTGCGGCGTCCCGGCCTGACCGACCTGCTGCAGCGCAACTACCGTGTCACGGTGGCGGGCCCGACTACGCTGACCGCGCTGCTGAACAGCCTGCAAATGGGCTTCCGCACGCTGGCGTTGGAGAAGCGCTCAAGCGAAGTGTGGGAAGTGCTGGGCGCGGTCAAGACCGAGTTCGGCAAGTTCGGCGACGTGCTGGCCAAGACCCGCGACACGCTCGAGCGCGCCGCGCGCAATATCGAGCAGGCCGAGGTGCGCACGCGCCAGATGGCGCGCAAGCTGCGGACCGTGGAAGCGCTGCCGGGCGATGCCGCACAGCAGTTGCTGGGACTTAACGGAGTGGAAGCGGCCGAGACGCCGGATGACAGCGGCGGCTGATCGCGCGTCAGAGCAGAAGGGGGCGGCCCGCAGCGCGGGCCGGATGGCCGGCGACCTGCCAGCCTGTGGATTACCGTGAATCGGCTTGAATTCAGCGGTCGTCTTCCGGTGCCAGTTCGCGCACGTGGACTTCGATGCCGCCAAAGCGGGCGGCCACCCAGTTGTACGCCTTGCATGCCAGCCACAGCAGGCCAAAGCCGATCAGCGCATTCAGGATGATCGCGCTGAAGACCGTGATCGCCGGCAGGTCGCCATAGCGGATAAAGGTGACAAACAGGCCCAGCGAGACGATCGGCAGCGAGAAGCAGAGGTAGACCAGCACCAGCGCGCGGGCGGTCTTCACGGGATGGAGGTAGGCGATCTCCTGATTCATGACGGGGAGTAACTTGATTGTTGCTGAATCGTGCGCCAAGTTTAGCGACTGGCCGACCCCAAGCATAGCCCGCTGCCCACGCCGCGGCCGAAAGCCATGCGCCGGAGGCGTCACGGCGTCAAATGTGCAGCACAAATACGACACATTGCGGCCGCAGCGAAGCGGCCGGGCTGCCGCTGCGCTCAGACCAGCCCGTCGAACAGCATGACCTCGACCGGATCGCCGGCCTTGACCGAGTCCTGCTCGTGGCCGAGCACGATAAAGCAGTTGGCCTCGCTCATCGAGCGCAGCACGCCCGAACCCTGCTGGCCGGTGATGCGCACCTCCCACTGCCCGTCTGCCGCCCGGCCCAGGATGCCGCGCTGGTATTCGGTGCGGCCGGGCTTCTTGCGGATGGCCTGCGCGCTGCGCACTTGCAGAAGCGGCAGCGGCGGCACGTTGGCACCCATCAGGCGATGCAGCGCCGCCCGCACGAAGTGGTAGAAGGTGACCATCACGGCGACGGGGTTGCCCGGAAGGCCGAACAGCAGCGCCGAGTCCCGATCCTGCCGGTCCTCCCGGCCTTCGCCGCTGCCGATACGCCCGAAAGCCATCGGCCGGCCCGGGCGCATCGCGATCTTCCAGAACGTGACATCCCCCAGGCGCGCCATGATCTGCTTGGTGTAGTCGGCCTCGCCGACCGAGACGCCGCCCGAGGTGATGACGGCGTCGGCGCTTTCGCAGGCGATGCGGAAGGCCGCTTCCAGGGCCTCGGGGTCGTCGCGCACCACGCCCATGTCGAGGAGTTCGACGTTCATCCGGCGCAGCATGCCGTGCAGCGTATAGCGGTTCGAGTCGTAGACGCAGCCAGCGTCCAGCGGCTCGCCGATCGAGCGCAGTTCATCGCCGGTGGAGAAGAAGGCCACGCGCAGGCGCCGGCGCACGCGGATTTCGGCAATGCCCAGCGAAGCCAGCAGGCCGAGATCGGCCGGGCTGACGATGCGGCCGGCCGGCAGCGCGGCCTGGCCGCGCGCCAGGTCTTCGCCGCGCAGGCGGCGGTTGTCGCCGGCGCGCACGCAATCGGCGGCAAAGCGGATGTGCGTACCGTCGGCCACCGTCTCGACGAATTCTTGCGGCACCACCGTGTCGCAGCCTGCCGGCATCACCGCGCCGGTCATGATGCGTACCGCCTGCACGGCCGTCGGCGCGAGCGCGCCGGCACCCCCGGCGAAGGCGCTGCCGATCACCTCCAGCTCGACGGTGTCGGTCTGCGCGGCGGCGAGCGCTTCGCTGCGGAAGGCGTAGCCGTCCATGGCCGAGTTGTCATGGGCCGGCACGTCGATGGTCGAGACGATGTCCTCGGCCAGCACACGGTCGAGCGCGCTGCTGATCGGCAGCTGTTCGATGCCGCGCACCGGCTCCACCACCTCGCCGATGATGCGGTTGGCCTGGTCCACCGGCAGCGCGGTGGGATCGTAGTCGGACAGGCAGGAAATGACGGATTGCAGGGAAGGCATGGTGGCTCGGCGGCGGGTGATTGCGTTTTCGGCTGACTAGCGGGTGACTAGCGGCTTTCGTGCGTGCGCAGTTCGTCCAGCGTGTTGATATTGGCGAAGGCCGCGGCGTCGTCGAACATCACCTCGGCCAGCCGGTGCGAGGCAGCCCAGGTCTCGATCTTGCGGCCGCCGCCGGAAAGATACGCGACCAGGCTGTCGAGCGCACTGACCGGCATCAGGCAAAACACGGGTTGCGTCTGGCGCTTGCCGGTTTCATCCAGCGTCACCGGAATCGCCAGTTCCGCGCCTTTGGACTCGATGGCGTGCGACAGGCGTGCCACGAGATCGGTGGGCAGGAAAGGCGAGTCGCACGGCGCCGTTACCATCCAGGATGTGCCGCATTGTTCCAGCCCCGCAAGCATGCCGGCCAGCGGCCCGGCAAAGTCGGGCACGCTGTCGGTGTAGACCGGCACGCCGAACGATTCATAGGCGGCAAGGTTGCGGTTGGCGTTGATGATCAGGCTGCCGACCTGCGGGCCGAGACGCATCATCGTGTGCATCGCCATGGGCGTGCCGTGCAGCGGCTGCAGCCCCTTGTCGGTGCCGCCCATGCGGCTGCCCCTGCCGCCTGCGAGGATCAGGCCGGTGATGTCGTCGCGTGCAATCATGGAGGTGTGGCGGTGGGTTCATCCGCCGATATAGGACATCTCGATCTTGCGCTCGGCCCGTGCCTGGCGCACTGCCGGGTCGCCGCGCTGCTCGGAGTAGTTGTCGGTGCGCCCCTGCCACACCTGGGCGATGGCGTTCGAGATCTCCAGGTCGCTGTAGCCGCCGCGCAGCAGCGCGCGCAGGTCATAGCCCTCGGTGGCGAACAGGCACAGGTAGAGCCGGCCTTCGGTGGACAGCCGGATGCGGCTGCAATCGCCGCAGAACGCATGGGTGACGCTGGAGATCACGCCGATCTCGCCACTGCCGTCGCGGTAGCGCCAGCGCTCGGCGGTCTCGCCGGTGTAGTTGGCCTGCACGGGTTCGAGCGGGAATTCGGCATCGATACGGCGCACGACCTCGGCCGAGGGCAGCACCTCGTCCATCTGCCAGTGGTTGCTGGCACCGACGTCCATGAACTCGATATAGCGGACGATGATGCCGCTATGGCGGAAATGGCGCGCCATCGGCACGATTTCCTGGTCGTTGGTGCCACGCTTGACCACCATGTTGACCTTGATCGGCGCCAGGCCGACGGCCTGCGCGGTCTCGATGCCGTGCAGCACGTCGGCGACGGCGAAGTCGACATCGTTCATGCGGCGGAAGGTGGCGTCGTCGATCGCGTCCAGGCTGACGCTGACGCGCGTCAGGCCGGCGTCGCGCAGCGAGCGCGCCTTGCGCGCCAGCAGCGAGGCATTGGTGGTCAGCGTCAGGTCGAGAGGCTTGCCAGAGACGGTCTCGATCTTTGCCAGCATCTCGACCAGGTGCTCGATGTTCTTGCGCAGCAGCGGCTCGCCGCCGGTCAGGCGGATCTTCTCGACACCGTGCGCGACGAACAGGCGTGCGGTGCGCTCGATTTCTTCAAAGCTGAGCAGTTCCGAGTGCGGCAGGAAGGTGTAGTCCTTGTCGAACACTTCCTTCGGCATGCAGTAGACGCAGCGGAAGTTGCACCGGTCCGTCACCGAGATGCGCAGGTCATGCAGCGGCCGGCCGCGGGTGTCGGCCACCAGGCCGGTGGGCGATTCCAGCTTGCCGGGGATGCGCGGCGTCATCGAATGGTAGCGATGGTCGCGCAGGTCGAAGATCGGAATGACGGATTCAGTCATGGCCTGTGGGGTGGGTGCTGCTCCGGCGAGCGGCCTGCTAGGCCAGGCCGGGGAACTCAGGGAGCCCTACGCATTTGCTGCCATTCTAGCCGAGTGGGCGTCCGGGGAGCCGCATTCCCGCGAATCGCGGGGATTTGCCATGCATGAAAAAAGGGACAGCCGAGGCTGTCCCTCGGGCTGTCCCTTCTGCAGCGGCGTGGGTGCCGGCGACGGCACCCGGGCAGGCTTACTGCTGCGACGCCATTTCCACCTCGCGGCCGCGGGTCTCGACCAGGATCATCGGCCCCTGGGGCAGCGGCGGCAGCGGCTTGCGCTCGCGCGGCACGCGCGGCGCCTGCACGATGCGGGCAGCGGCTTCCTGGGCGGAGCGCAGCTTGTCAGCATCGGTATGGACCCATTGCAAGCCGGCGCCGGCGAGCATCGGCTCGAGGCTTTCCATTGCCACCGGCGCAGCAGCCGGGGTAGCGGGAGCTGCCGGTGCGGCCTGGGTCACCTGGGCGACCTGGGCCGGCGCGGCGGCCGGTTCCGCGGCGGGCGCGGGCACGGCAGGGGCGGGTTCCACGGCTGCGGCCAAGACCGGCTCGGCCACGGCTTCGGCGGCGATCGCCTCGGTCAGCGCTGCGGCGGATTCGGCCTGCACGGCCACGGCGGCCGGGACGGGTTCGGCCGCGGGTGCGGCTACTGGTGCCGGTTCGGCGGCGGGGGCAGGTGTCACGGCTTCCGGCACGGCGATACGGATCGCTTCGACGCTTTCCGCGGCGGCTGCCGCGACCACTGCCTGCGGCGCCGGTTCCGCTTGCGGGGCGGCCTGGATGGTCACCGGGGCGATGCCTTCGGTGGCTTCGGCAGCGCCTTCCAGAGCGGCTTCGCCTTCACCTTGCATGCCCTGGCCGGTCTCGTCGCGCTCACGGCGATAGCGGTTGCGGCCACGGCGGTTACGGCGGCGGCGCTCTTCGCCTTCGGCGGTTTCGGCGAATCCTTCGGCACCTTCCGTCAGTTCGGCGCGCACGGCCGGCACTTCGTCTGCGGCGGCATGCGGCAGCACGCCCAGCGCCTGGGCGGCGGCTACGGCTTCCGGCTGCGGCGCTTCGCCGGCCTCGGCTTCACGCAGGTCGCTGCGTTCGCGCTGGCGATCGCGCTGGCGCTCGCGGCGTTCCTGGCCGCGTTCGCGGCGGCCTTCCTGGCGGGCTTCGGCGCGCTCGCCCTGGGCACGTTCACCCTGGGCGGCTTCAGCCTGGCGGGCGACGGCCGGAGTGGCCTGGCCGTCCTGCTGGCGCGGCTGGCGGCCCTGGCGCTCGCCACGGCCTTCGCGTTGTTCTCCGCGCTCGCCTTGCTGGCGCTCGGCACGCTCACCACGCTCTGCACGCTGACCGCGAGGCTGGCGGTCGCCGCGTTCCTGACGCTCGCCACGCTCACCGCGCTCGGCGCGGTCGGTACGTTCACCGCGCTCGCCACGTTCGCCACGCTGACCACGGCCTTCGCCGCGCTGGCCGCGCTCGCGGCGGCCTTCGCCACCGCGGCTTTCGGCGGCCGCCACCGGCTTGGCCGGCTCAACCACCGGCGCAGGCGCCGGACGCGCGCCAAACAGGCCCTTCAGCCAGGCGATAAAACCGCCGGCTTCCACCGGCTTGGTGGCAGGGACGGGCGGAGCGGCCGGGGCAGCTTCCGGACGCGGAGCGCGCTCCGGACGCGGCACGGAGACCGGAGCCGGCTGTTCCGGAGTGATGCCCTTGACCGCCGCTTCCTGACGCGGCTTGGCTTCTTCCTTGCGGCGGCTGCTGTAGCTGGTGTCGGCTTCCAGTTCCTTGGCGGCAGCCTCGGCCATCTTGTAGCTGGCGGTGCTGTCTTCCAGGCGCGGGTCGTCGTGGCGCAGGCGCTCCAGCTTGTAGTGCGGCGTTTCCAGGTGCTTGTTCGGGATCAGCAGCACGTTGACCTTGAAGCGCAGCTCGATCAGGTTGATTTCCTGGCGCTTCTCGTTCAGCAGGAAGGCGGCGACCTCCACCGGTACCTGGCAGTGGATGGCGGCGGTGTTTTCCTTCATCGCCTCTTCCTGGATGATGCGCAGCACCTGCAGGGCGGACGATTCGGTATCGCGGATATGACCCGTGCCGTTGCAGCGCGGGCAAGTGATGTGCGAGCCCTCCGACAGCGACGGACGCAGGCGCTGGCGCGACAGCTCCATCAGGCCGAAGCGGCTGATCTTGCCCATCTGCACACGGGCGCGGTCATGGCGCAGCGCGTCCTTCAGGCGCGTTTCCACGTCCTTCTGGGCCTTGCCCGATTCCATGTCGATGAAGTCGATCACGATCAGGCCGCCGAGGTCGCGCAGGCGCAGCTGGCGGGCGATCTCGTCGGCGGCTTCAAGGTTGGTGCGCAGCGCGGTTTCCTCGATGTCTGCGCCCTTGGTGGCGCGGGCCGAGTTCACGTCCACGGAGACCAGCGCCTCGGTGTGGTCGATCACGATGGCGCCGCCGGAGGGCAGCATCACCATGCGCGAGTAGGCCGACTCGATCTGGTGTTCGATCTGGAAACGCGAGAAGAGGGGCACGTCGTCCCGGTACTTCTTCACGCGGTTCATGTTGTCAGGCATCACCACGCTCATGAAAGCGCGGGCCTGTTCGTAGATCTCGTCGGTATCGATCAGGATCTCGCCGATATCCGGCTGGAAGTAGTCGCGGATGGCGCGGATCACCAGGCTCGATTCCAGGTAGATCAGCAGCGGGGCCTTGTTGTCGCCGGCGGCGCCGTCGATGGCCTTCCACAGTTGCAGCAGGTAGTTCAGGTCCCACTGCAGTTCCTCGGCCGAGCGGCCGATGCCCGCGGTACGGGCGATGATGCTCATGCCTTCAGGCACGGTCAGCTGCGACATGGTTTCGCGCAGCTCCTGGCGGTCCTCGCCCTCGATGCGGCGCGACACGCCGCCGCCGCGCGGGTTGTTCGGCATCAGCACCAGGTAGCGGCCGGCCAGCGAAATGAAGGTGGTCAGGGCCGCGCCCTTGTTGCCTCGCTCTTCCTTCTCGACCTGGACGATCAGTTCCTGGCCTTCATGCAGGGCATCCTGGATACGCGCGTTGCGCACGTCGATGCCTTCCTTGAAGAAGGCTCGGGCCACTTCCTTGAACGGCAGGAAGCCGTGGCGTTCTTCGCCGTAGTTGACGAAGCAGGCTTCCAGCGAGGGTTCGATACGGGTGATGACACCCTTGTAGATGTTGCCCTTGCGCTGTTCGCGCCCGGCAGTCTCGATGTCGATATCGATCAGTTTCTGACCGTCGACGATGGCGACGCGCAATTCCTCCTGTTGCGTCGCGTTGAACAGCATGCGTTTCATCGCAATACCTCACTCCAGAGCCGCGGTTGCACCGTCTTGGCGGTGTCCGCGGCGATCCATGGAGCACGCGAGGGAGCGAGCGAAGGCGCGAGAATTGCCGGAAAGCGCCGTTTCGCGCAAAGGCGAGCGGCTGGGCGCGGGTGAAAGAGAGGCGATGACGTCGGGGTAACGTCCGTGGGGCGGGAGAGTACGCCGGCGGCTGCTCTGGCAGACACTGGCGCGTTCCCGTTCCGGAGGCGATGCTGGACGCCAGCGCAACTGGCGCCGGCGGCATCGCGGCCGGGCCGCGGAAGGCCTAGACGCGTCAAAGAGCAAATTTTTCGGACACGGCAAGGCTGCCAATGCTGCCTGACATCTCCTGGCGGGCGCACCTACTACTTCTTGGAGTTCTGCGACCGGGCGCCGGTATTTCCAGTCAGGCGGCAGGCGGGCCTGCCGGCCGGCACCGTTTCCCGGTGCAGGCGGGACTTCTCTCACCGAAGCGGATGCCTACGGGGCATCCACTCTTGAATTCTGTTTTACCTGAACACTCTGTTCCCACGTCATCGCCTGCTGCGCCGAAGCCTCCTTTGGGCGACTTCCTGCGTGCCGGCGATATCGTGCGTGCTGCTTTTACTGCCATTTGGCCGTCTGGCGTCCGCGCGGATCACGCAATGAAGCGGCGCAGGGCGGAAGACGGTCCGGGTTGGCGGCGACCCCAAGTGTAGAATGCGGTCAATCCAAGATTAATCACGGGATTGATCGCTTACACAGGTCTTGCGCTGCCGGCCCCGGCCGGAACAGCGAGGAAATTATATTGAAAATGAATGAGTTACGCCATCAAATTGAAAAGCCTGCCGATGTAGCGCCGGCAAGCCCGCAGGTGGCGTATGTCACGATCGACGAGGGCTCCGAAGGTCAGCGCATCGACAACTTCCTGCTGAAGGTGGCCAAGGGCGTACCCAAGAGCCATATCTACCGGGTGCTGCGGTCGGGTGAAGTGCGCGTCAACAAGGGGCGCATCGATGCCACTTATCGCCTGCAATCGGGCGACGTGGTGCGAATTCCCCCGATGCGAGTGGCGTCTTCGTCTCAATCCGCCGGGGCGCAGCCGGTGCCAGCCAGCGAATTTCCCGTGCTGTTCGAGGATGCGCAGCTGCTGGTGGTGAACAAGCCCGCCGGCGTGGCGGTCCATGGCGGCTCGGGCGTTGCCTTCGGCGTGATCGAGCAGTTGCGCCAGGCGCGGCCCCAGGCCAAGTTCCTCGAGCTGGTGCATAGGCTCGACCGTGAGACCTCGGGCATCCTGGTGCTGGCCAAGAAGCGCTCGGCCCTGGTCCACCTGCATGAGCAGATCCGCGGCAACAGCATGGACAAGCGGTATTTCGCCTGCGTGGCCGGCGAGTTCCCGAATAACCGGCAGCATGTGAAGCTGCCTCTATATAAGTACACGACGCCCGACGGCGAGCGACGCGTGCGGGTACAGGCCGACGGGCTGGCGTCGCACACGGTATTCAACCGGATCGAGGCGTTTCCCGGCTTTACCTTGCTGGAGGCCGAGCTGAAGACCGGCCGTACGCACCAGATCCGCGTCCACCTGGCGCATTCGGGATTCCCGATCGTTGGCGACGAGAAGTACGGCGATTTCCCCCTGAACAAGTCGCTGGCGCGTTCCGCTGCGAATCCCGGCATCAAGCGCATGTTCCTGCACGCCCACCGGCTGGTGTTCATCCACCCGGCGACGGACGCGCCGCTGGCCGTCGAGGCACCGTTGCCAGACGAATGCGTCGGATTCCTGCAACAATTGCGACAGCTGCGCGCCCCGGAGTAGGGCCGCGCGATCAACGCCACAAGGACAACCATGGCCAGGCAACAATTTGACCTGATCGTTTTCGACTGGGACGGGACGCTGATGGACTCGACCCCGACCATCGCCAAGTGCATCCAGCTCGCCAGCCGCGACCTGGGCCTGCCCGTGCCGGACGACAGCGCGGCCAGTCATGTGATCGGGCTTGGGCTGAAGGATGCATTGTCGTACGCAGTGCCGACGCTGGACCCGGTCGACTATCCGCGCCTGGCTGAGCGCTACCGCTACCATTTCCTGACCCGCGACGCCGATCTGGTGCTGTTCGACGGCGTGCGCGAGATGCTGGAAACGCTACGCGGCGAACACTATTTCCTCGGCGTTGCCACCGGCAAGACCCGTGTCGGCCTGCAGCGCGCGCTGGCCGCCAGCGGCCTGACGCGGCTCTTCGACGCTACCCGCTGTGCCGACGAAACCTTTTCCAAGCCGCATCCGGCCATGCTGCAGGAACTGACCCGCGAGCTGGGGCAGGACATGGCGCGCACCGTCATGGTGGGCGACACCACCCATGACCTGCAGATGGCGGTCAATGCCGGCGCCGCGGGCATTGGTGTATGCTATGGCGCACATCCAGGCGACTCGCTGCGGGCGATGGCGCCGGTACATTGCGCCACCTCGATCGCCGACCTGACCGACTGGTTGCTGGTCCATGCCTGAGAACGCGGCCGGCCAGGGCGCGGTGCGGCTGTGCGCCGCGGCGGACCTGGAAGAGGGCGGCCTTGGGGTGCGCTTCTCCGTGGTGCTGGACAGCCGCGAGATCGGCGCCTTCGTGGTGCGCTTCGACGGTGCTGCGCATGCCTACCTGAACCAGTGCGCGCATGTACCGATGGAGCTCGACTGGCAGGAGGGGCGGTTCTTCGACAGCTCGGGCCTATACTTGATGTGCGCCACTCATGGCGCGGTTTATGCGCCGGATAGCGGCGAGTGCGTCGGCGGTCCCTGCCGCGGCGCGGCGCTGGCCAAACTGCGCATCGAAGAGCGCGATGGCCAGGTCTTCTGGTTCCCTGAAGGTCCGTACCGGGCCGCCGCGCAAGCGAACGGCACCTGAATGACGGGCGGCCTGGCCGCCCGTTCTGTTTTCAAGCTTTCCACGAGCGAGTTGCATGACAGAAGAACAGAAGAAGCCGCCAATTGGTCAACCGGAAGCATCGGGCGAATCGCGTGAACCTGGGCAGGACGATACAAAACAACCCGAGTCCGAACGCCTCGTCACCGCGAAGCAAGCCGACTATCCGCTGGAAGACGAACTGCGCGCAGGCGACGCTGCGGCCCAGCGCGAGCAGCGCGAACGCAAGGCCCGCATGGCTGGGGGTGCCGGAGCGGCCGGCAACGGTCCGGTGGGCGCCGCGGGCTGGGAGCGCGATGTCCTGGAAAAGGTGCTGACGGCATCACTGCGCGAGCAGCGCGCCGCACGCCGCTGGCGCATCTTCTTCCGTTTCGTCGGGCTGGGCCTGCTGGCGCTGATCTTCGTCGCGCTGTTCGATTTCAAGGGCGACGGCATCAACACGTCCGGCCGCCATACCGCGATGGTCACGCTGGAGGGCGAGATCGCTGCCGGTACGCCGGCCGGCGCCGAGTCGATCAATGCCTCGCTGCAGGCGGCATTTGCCGACGCCAACGCCGCCGGCGTGATCCTCAAGATCAACTCCCCGGGCGGCTCGCCGGTCCAGGCCGGCATCATCAACGACGAGATTCAGCGGTTGCGCGGGCTCTATCCGTCCAAGCCGTTCTATGTTGTGATCGAGGAAATCTGTGCCTCGGGTGGCTATTACGTCGCCGCGGCGGCCGACAAGATCTATGTCGACAAGGCCAGCATCGTCGGCTCGATCGGCGTGCTGATGGACGGCTTCGGCTTTACCGGCCTGATGGACAAGCTCGGCGTGGAGCGCCGGCTGTACACCTCGGGCGCGAACAAGGGCATGCTCGACCCGTTCTCGCCGCAGGTGCCGAGGCAGAAGGCCTACGCCGAGGCGATGCTCAAGGAAATCCACGAGCAGTTCATCGACGTGGTGAAGGAAGGCCGGGGCGACCGGCTCAAGGACGATCCGGACCTGTTCTCCGGGCTGTTCTGGTCGGGCGAGCGCAGCATCGAACTGGGCCTGGCCGACGCGCTGGGAACCTCTGATTCCGTCGCGCGCGACGTACTCAAGGCCGAGGATATCGTCGACTACACGGTCAAGGAAAACATCGCCGAGCGCGTGGCCAAGCGCTTCGGCGCTGCGGTCGGCACAGCCGCAATGAAGACCATGCTGTGGAGCACGCGCCTGCAGGGCATGCACTGAAGCAGGTGGCGCGCTTCGGCAGATGAAAACGGGGCGCGCTTGCGCCCCTTTCTATACGGCTGGCGTGTTCAGGCTGCCAGCAGCGAAAAGATCGCCGGCCGCTTTTGCAGCGCGATCTTGTCCGGGCGCCACGCCGACAGCGGCAGCGTGACGATGGTTTCGGTCGGCAGCGTCAGGTCCACCGCCACCGACAGCAGCGTGGTGCCGGCGCAATGCTGGCGCATTGCTTCTAGCAGCGCCAGGTTGCGGTACGGCGTTTCGATAAACACCTGCGTCTGGCTGGCCTTGCGCGAACGCTGCTCCAGTTCGCGCAGCCGCTGCGCACGGTCGCCGGCATCGACCGGCAGGTAGCCGTTGAACGCAAAGCTCTGGCCATTCAGGCCCGAGCCCATCACCGCCAGCAGGATCGAGCTGGGCCCCACCAGCGGCCGCACCCGGATGCCGCGCGCATGCGCCAGCCGTACCAGCTCGGCGCCGGGATCCGCCACCGCCGGCACGCCGGCTTCGGACAGCAGGCCGCCGTCGCGGCCGGCCTGGATCGGCGCGAGCAGTTCGGCCAGCGTGTCGGCGCGGGTGTTGACGTTCAGCTCGCGGATCTCGATCTGCTGGATCGGGCGCGCCAGCGGCGTGCTTTCGCCCAGCTTCTTCAGGAAGGCGCGGGCGGTCTTGGCGTTCTCGGCGACCAGGTAGTCGAGCCCGGCTGCGATCTGCTGCACGCCGGCGGGAATGACTTCCGCCAGCGGATCGGCTTCGTCGCGCTTGCCGAGGGTATTGGGAATCAGGAAAAGATTGCCGCTCATGGTTGAGTCCGGTGGGTCATGCTGCGAGCAGCGGGTAGCCGGCCCGGCGCAGCATGCCGGTCAGCGCGATCAGTGGCAGGCCGATCAGGGCCGTGGGGTCGTCGGACTCGACTCGCTCGAGCAGCATGATGCCGAGCCCTTCGGACTTGGCGCTACCCGCCACGTCGTAGGGACGTTCCAGTTGCAGGTAGGCTTCGATCTCGGCATCGCTCAGATCGCGCATGGTCACGCGGGTCTGCACGTCGGCCAGTTGCACGGTGCCGCTGCGCCCGTCCAGCAGGCACAGCGCCGAGTGGAAGGCAGCGGTGCGCCCGCGCATGCGGCGCAGCTGCGCGACGGCTTTGTCGTGCGTGCCGGGCTTGCCCATCTGCGCCCCGTCCAGTGTCAGCACCTGGTCCGAGCCGATCACCAGCGCACCCGGATGGCGCGTGGCAATCGCCTCGGCCTTGCGCTGCGACAGGCGCAGGGCGGTAGCCTCCGGCGCTTCGCCTGCGAGCGGGGTTTCGTCGATGTCCGGGGTGGCCACTTCGAAGGGGATGCGCAGCCGCTCGAGCAACTCGCGGCGGTAGGGCGAGCCGGAGCCGAGGATCAGCCTGGGGCGGGGGTCTTGGTGCATAAGTGATTGAAGCGTAACAGGAATGAGGTAAGGTTTGCCTGGCAAGGCCTTTGACCTCAAGAAGGTTTACGTCGTATAATCGCGCGTTTTGCCGCATCCGCACCTGGGCGCCGTGCCGCCAATGTGCGCGGCCGCTGTCAGCGCAGGCGTGGAATGTGGCGAGCCAGTCAACGCAATACGACCGGAGCCACGCACATGACCCAGCAAATTGACCTGCGCGCGCTCGATCTCTTCGCGTTCTGCCGCAAGGGCGAAAGCCTGAGCGGCGACGTGGCGGTGCGGGATTTGCCGCGCATCTTAGCCGAGACCGCCGCGCAAGCGCCAGCCTCGGCACCCGAAGAGACGTTTGCCTACACGGCCACCGGCTTCGTGCGCGAAGAGGCGGCCGAGCCGGGCGCCCCGGTGGCGCGGCGGCTGTTCCTCGATGTGACCGTCAAGGGCGGGATGTGGCTGGATTGCCAGCGCTGCCTGACACCTTATGCCGAGCCGATCGATACGGCCACGCGCTTCGAGGTGGTGGAGAGCGAGGAAGCAGCCGATGCCGCGCCGATGGACGACGACGAAGTCGACGTGATCGCCGGCTCCAAGCGCTTTTCGCTGCTGGAACTGATTGAAGATGAAGTGCTGCTGGCGCTGCCGGTGGCCCCCAAGCATGACGCCTGCCCGTCGGTGCACGAAAGCCTCGTGACCGGCACGGACGGCGAGGCACAGCCCGAGGCTGAGCCAGAGGAAGAAAAGCGGCCGTCGCCCTTTGCGGTGCTGGCCGGCCTGAAGAACAAGCACTGAGGCCAACCTGGCCGATGGCGCGTTACGCAGGTGGTAGTTGAAGCATCCGGCCGGGCCCCGGCTACGCCTTGGGCGGGATGCGTGTGTTAATATTGAAAAATTCTCGAAGGAGTCATCATGGCTGTTCAACAGAACAAGAAGTCGCCGTCCAAGCGCGGCATGCATCGTTCGCACGACCACCTGACGGTCGCCCCGCTGGCCGTCGAGCCGACCACCGGCGAAACCCACCTGCGCCACCACGTCAGCCCGAACGGCTACTACCGTGGCCGCAAGGTCATCAAGACCAAGAACGACTGATAGCATATCGTGGCGTGACATTGCGTCTCGCTCGCGCATGCCTGTAAGTCGGACACAAGACGGTCAGACACAAAAAAGCGGCAAGATCGTTGCCGCTTTTTTGTTGGGCGCTCGGGATAACCGCCGGGCGTGGTGTGCGCTGCCGCGCTATCCGTACCAGGAACAATGACGATCAAAATCGCTATCGACTGCATGGGCGGCGACCACGGCGTGTCCGTGACCGTGCCCGCGGCGATCAGTTTTCTATCCCGCCACGACGATGCCGAAATGGTGCTGGTGGGCCTGCCGGACGCCATTCGGGCGCAGTTGAAAAAGCTGCATGCGCTGGATCATCCGCGTGTAAGCATTGTCGAGGCCACCGAGGTCATCACCATGGATGACCCGGTCGAGGTGGCGCTGCGCAAGAAGAAGGATTCTTCGATGCGCGTGGCCGTCACTCAGGTCAAGGAAGGCCAGGCCGGCGCCTGCATCTCCGCCGGTAATACCGGCGCGCTGATGGCGGTGTCGCGCTATGTGCTGAAAACGCTCGAAGGCATCGAGCGGCCGGCCATTGCCACCACCATCCCGAACCAGGAAGGCTGGGGCACCACCGTGCTGGACCTCGGCGCCAACGCCGACTGCGAGCCCGAACACCTGCTGCAGTTCGCCCGCATGGCCGAGGCCATGGTGGCCGTGGTGGACCACAAGGACCGCCCGACCATCGGCCTGCTGAATATCGGCGAGGAGGTCATCAAGGGCAACGAGGTGGTCAAGCGCGCCGGCGAGCTGCTGCGCGCTTCCGAGCTCAATTTCTACGGCAACGTGGAAGGCAACGACATCTTCAAGGGAACGACCGATATCGTCGTCTGCGACGGCTTTGTCGGCAATGTGGCGCTCAAGAGCACCGAGGGCCTCGCCAAGATGATCGGCGGCATGATCAAGGAAGAGTTCACCCGCTCGTGGTTCACCAAGCTGCTCGCGGCGGTGGCCATGCCGGTTCTGTCGCGGCTCGCCAAGCGGCTTGATCCGGCGCGCTATAACGGTGCGTCGCTGCTGGGCCTGCGCGGCCTGGTGATCAAGAGCCACGGTTCGGCCGATGCCCATTCCTTTGAGTGGGCAATCAAACGCGGGTATGATGCCGCCAAGAATGGCGTGATTCCCCGTATCGCACGGGCTTTCGCCGATAAGTCCAGCGCCGCTGGCGTGGCGCAGACCGCCCCGGAGACAGACGCGCCTCCCAGCGCGCATCCCAGTACCCACGCCGCCTGAGCGCCTGCGCGCCAGCCAGCGGGAACTGCGGTCCATACGATCCGACACTACATGACCAAGTACGCAAAAATCATCGGTACCGGGAGCTACCTGCCCCCGCGGCGCGTGACCAACCATGATCTGGCGGCGCAGCTTGCCGAAAAGGGCATCGAGACCAGCGACGAGTGGATTGTCTCGCGTAGCGGCATCTCGGCGCGCCACTGGGCCGAGCCCGACGTGACCAGCAGCGACCTGGCGGTCAAGGCCGCCGAGCAGGCCATCGAGGCCGCCGGCATCGACCGGCAGAGCATCGACCTGATCATCGTCGCTACCTCGACACCGGACTTCGTCTTCCCCAGCACCGCCTGCATGGTGCAGGAGAAACTGGGCATCACTAACCACTGCGCGGCATTCGACCTGCAGGCGGTGTGCTCGGGCTTTGTCTTTGCGCTGGCCACGGCCGACAAGTTCATCCGCAGTGGCTCACACCGCAACGTGCTGGTGATCGGCACCGAAGTGTTCTCGCGCATCCTGGATTTCAACGACCGTACCACCTGCGTGCTGTTCGGCGACGGTGCCGGCGCAGTGGTTCTGACCGCTTCGGAAGAGCCTGGCATCCTGTCGAGCGCCATGCACTCGGACGGCAGCCACGTCGACATCCTGTGCGTGCCGGGCAATGTCTCGGGCGGCAATATCACCGGCAATGCCTTCCTGCAGATGGATGGCCAGGCTGTGTTCAAGCTTGCCGTGAACGTTCTCGACAAGGTCGCGCGCGAAGCCATGGAACAGGCGGCCGTGCAGCCAGAGCAAATCGACTGGCTGATCCCGCACCAGGCCAATATCCGCATCATGCAGGGCACGGCCAGGAAACTTGGCCTGTCCGCCGAACGCATGGTCGCCACCGTGCACGAGCACGGCAATACCTCGGCCGCGTCGATCCCGCTGGCGCTCGACGTCGCCGTGCGCGACGGCCGCATCCGCCCGGGCCAGACCGTGCTGATGGAAGGCGTCGGCGGCGGCTTCACCTGGGGCGCGGTGCTGCTGCGCATGTAATTCGCAGCCGGTGCCCGGTGCGCGCCAACGCCGCGTGCCGCTGCGCCGGCTTCCCGTTTCATAAAGGGTTTCAATCCGATGAAATTCGCTTTCGTATTTCCCGGCCAGGGTTCGCAGTCGGTCGGCATGCTCAATGCCTTCGCGGATAACGCCGTCGTGCGCGCCACCGTGGAAGAAGCCTCCACCGCGCTTGGCCAGGATCTCGGTCGCCTGATCGCCGAAGGCCCCGCCGAAGAACTGAACCTGACCACCAATACCCAGCCGGTAATGCTGACCGCCGCAGTGGCGGTCTACCGCGCGTGGCTGGACGCCGGCGGCCCGGCTCCGGCATTGGTGGCGGGACACAGCCTGGGCGAGTACTCGGCCCTGGTGGCTGCAGGCGTGATCCCGTTTGCCGATGCGGTGCCGCTGGTCCGTTTCCGCGCGCAGGCCATGCAGGAAGCCGTGCCGGTGGGCGAGGGCGGCATGGCTGCAATCCTGGGTCTGTCCGATGACGACGTCCGTGCCGCATGCGCCGAGGCGGCTGCCTCCGGCGTGGTCGAAGCCGTCAACTTCAACGCCCCGTCGCAGGTCGTGATCGCCGGCCACAAGAGCGCAGTCGAGAAGGCATGCGAGATCGCCAAGGCCAAGGGTGCCAAGCGTGCGCTGCCGTTGCCGGTGTCGGCTCCGTTCCACTCGTCGCTGCTCAAGCCCGCCTCGGACCGCCTGCGCGAGCGGATGGCCGGGCTGGCGTTCGCCGCGCCGTCGATCCCGCTGGTGAACAACGTTGACGTTGCGATCGTCAATGATCCGGAAGCGATCAAGGACGCGCTGGTGCGCCAGGCCGCGGCGCCGGTGCGCTGGGTCGAATGCGTGCAGAAGATGGCTGCCGAAGGCGTCACGCATGTGATCGAATGCGGCCCGGGCAAGGTGCTTGCCGGCATGACCAAGCGCATCGACGGCAACCTGACCGGCGGGGCAATCTTCGACCCGGCCTCGCTGCAGGACACACTGGCGCTGCTGAAATAAGCCAGGATAAAAGAGCACGAAAGGACACTCTGCATGACCAAACTTCTCGACAAGCAGGTTGCGCTGGTCACCGGCGCCTCGCGCGGCATCGGCCGTGCCATTGCGCTGGAACTTGCCCGCCAGGGCGCCACCGTGATCGGCACCGCCACCAGCGAGTCCGGTGCTGCCGGCATCACGGAATACCTCGGTGCCGAAGGCCTCAACGGCAAGGGCGCGGTGCTGAACGTCAATGATGCGGCCGCTTGCGATGCCCTGATCGACGAGATCGTCAAGACCCATGGCGGCATCGCCGTGCTGGTCAACAACGCCGGCATCACCCAGGACCAGCTGGCGATGCGCATGAAGGACGAGGACTGGGTCGCGGTCATCCAGACCAACCTGACCTCGGTCTTCCGCCTGTCGCGCGCGGTGCTGCGCCCGATGATGAAGGCCCGCCAGGGCCGTATCATCAATATCACTTCGGTGGTCGGCTCGGTCGGCAACCCCGGCCAGATGAACTACTCGGCTGCCAAGGCCGGCGTGGCCGGGATGACCCGCTCGCTGGCCGCCGAGATCGGCAGCCGCAACGTGACCGTCAACTGCGTCGCGCCGGGTTTCATTGACACCGACATGACCAAGGCGCTGTCCGAAGAGCAGCATGCTTCGCTCAAGCGGCAGATCCCGCTGGGCCGACTGGGCCAGCCCGAGGATATCGCCAATGCGGTGGCCTTCCTGGCCGGTCCGCAAGCTGCCTATATCACCGGCACCACGCTGCATGTAAACGGCGGGATGTACATGAATTAATCGGTTTTGGGGTGGCGATTTCCGGCAAGAAGCCGGAAGAAGCCGTCTGAAGCCGTAGTGAAGTCGTAGTTTTCCGAACCAAACGGGCGCGATTCTTGCAAAGCTTGGCGGGCGGCATTTCTGTCGTCCCAAACCTGCTAAAATGCGCCCACTTTTTGTCGAACTTCCCTGGAGGGTTACATGGACAATATCGAACAACGCGTCAAGAAAATCGTGGCAGAACAGCTTGGCGTGGC
>Ga0209025_1000757_pt1 | contig 53988 bp, 61 predicted proteins | sample AraplaMF_Col_mLB_FD_184256 | JGI IMG/M metagenome (GOLD analysis project Ga0209025, IMG submission 184256) | Arabidopsis root microbial communities from the University of North Carolina, USA - plate scrape MF_Col_mLB (SPAdes) (version 2) | ecosystem: Host-associated > Plants > Roots > Endosphere... | reverse complement strand
TCACTATATAATTGACCCGCAAGTGTTTTATTATGGGCAAACACTAATGTTGGTTTTCCAATTTCTTTAATCACATTTGAAATCGTAAATGTTTTTCCCGTACCTGTTGCACCAAGTAATACTTGATGCTTTTTACCATTTCTAACCCCGTCTACAAGCTCTTTAATTGCATTTGGCTGATCGCCTTGAGGTGTATAATTAGAAACTACTTCAAAATTTTGCTGCTCCATCGTCCCCGCCTCCATTTCCAAAACAAACCTATCCTTCTATTTTACCACAATTTTTCAAAAATCAATCAAAAACAGAACAAATGTACTTTATATTTTCAATCAACTTTCATGATTGTCCCCTAAATGTAAACTATAAACCCTTCAAACTAGAACGTACATTCCTTCATTCATTATATTTATAAGCTACTTTCGTTATGAAAGCAAATAAAAAAACTAACCTAGTCCATTACGGAACTAGGTTAGTCTACTAGCGCAGATTAAATTCATATAAATCTAGCCTTTTTAGAAGCTGTTCTTTATTTTCTTGTGTATTTTTAACTTTAATTGCACCTTCATAGATTGTTTGTCCAGTAGTTAAATCAATGATAAATATTGAACGATCATCATTTGTTGTCTGATCACCAATTTCTCTATTCGTAATCGTATACAACTTGCCATCGATTATTTTATTACCAGAAAAAGAGACTCCACTTTCTTTCGAAATAACAGTTGGCTCACCTTCAATTTTTTTACGTTCTAAACTATATTTAAACACTGTTACGTTTTGGTCATTATGGCTGATAAAGTAAAGCATATTATCACTTTGAAATAATTCACTTTGCTTGCTCATTTCCAACTGTTCTTTTGTTAAATTAAGCTTCTCTTCCTTACCTGTTTCTAAATTCATAATGTGCATTGCATTATGAAGTTCTTCTCTTTTTACTTCTCCGTCATCTTGATTAATATCTTTCATTTTTAATTGTTTATAAACATAATACTTTTTTGATTTTGTTGAATCTATTTCAGAAGGGTAAGTATATTCTGTATGAATAGATGCTCCTTCGTCTTTATCTAAAGTAAACTGTTTACTATCAATCATTTGTTTTTTATTTATGCTAATTCGATAAATGTAACGTTCATTTTCTCCATAATTCTTGTTTTGAAATGTAGTGACAACTAATTCTTTGCCGACTAGCTGAACATCTTCAATTCCTATATATGAATACTCCTCTTCATTAGGAATATCGACTTTAAACTTAAAGCGGTCCTTACTTTGTAGATCTAAACCATCTATATATAATTTATAATCATTATTTCTCTCTTCAAAATTTAAATTCTTTCCTCTTACATCTGCATACCAAACATAATCTTTATCTAAATAAAAATTAGACTCACTCATTTTCCCACGCATAAAATTTTTCTCTTCATTTTGTAAATTATTTAGTTTTTCTAGACTAAATGTTTTGCGATTAATCTCATCAAATATTGAGTTATTATTTTCGTACTCATTACCTTTTGTCGTAATGGTTACAGTTCTATTTAAATTATTTTCATATAAATTCCCCTGAACCTCTAAATTATTAGCAGCGCTCGTTTCGCCTTGCTCTGTACTAATATATAAAACAGGACGATTACTTTCTGATGTAGCAATCTTTGTATAAAACACGCCAAGGCTGAGTGTTGTTACGGCTGCAATAACAGCCAGATTTCGATATCGTTTCATTTTTACTCCCCCTTACACCGAAACTTTATTCTGTAGCAAATACTTACTTAACATGATTGAAATAGCTGTGATCAAACCGATTAAACCTAACTCAATATAAAATACTTCTTTTGGATAAAGTGAAAAGCCATTATTAGGCACTAAAACTAGCTCATTAATTAGAATAGGTGATATAAGAACGATCACAATAAATGCTGCATATAAAATCCCTAACACAATGCCTTTCCATCTAAAGCTACGCTCTAATAAAATCACGGTAAATACCGCAAATATTAATACTAAACCGACACCATACGATAATAAAAATTGAATAAAGTTACTAGGTAATACTGTTGTAAACAACATATTATTTAAGATTAAATCTACTGTACTAACCTTACTTAGTAATTCACTAGGAACACTATTTTCAAATACAGTTATTTCAATTGGTAGTAAAATAAATTGGTAAGCTATTAAGCTTAATATCATGATTAGAATTGTGCTTGCTTTTGCAAAATAGATTGTCATTCTTGACGTTGGGACCATAAATAGTCGAAAAATAAATGTGTTTTTACCAAAATAATCTCTGTACCAAATCATAAAAATATAAAGGAGCATTAATGCAACACAAATCGCTATAGGTGCTACGAAGAATATATTATTTGTCACATGGTGAAAACTAATTGTGCCGTATGACGAAATAAATTCTTCTAATGCTTTACTTGAACTTGCATACTTTGCTTCCTCTGCTTGATTTAAGTAATCAGATTTTGCGATGAAAATACTCACAAACTGTGAAATTGCAGTTAAAACTAGTAATCCAATAAATATTTTGATAAAACGGTTAATTTCAAAATTTACTAATTTGATAAATCGATTCATGATTGATACACCTCTCTCATTACGTCAATCACTGACTTTCCTTCTTCCGATCGTAATTCTTCTGTATAAAATTCTTTTAAGATTTCACCATTGTCCAATAAGATGGCTTTATCTAATAAGTGTTCAATATCATTAATTTCATGTGTTGTAATAATAACACCACGATCTTCTATTAAATGACTGGTGAACACTTTGGCAATTTGCTCTCTACTAAACATATCAATACCTGAGAATGGCTCATCCATTAGAACATAATCTACGTCTAAACCAAGACCAAATAATAAATTTGCTTTTGCTGCATTCCCTTTTGATAACTCACCTAATTTTTCATCTAAATTTAATCGGAAAAATCCAAGTAATTCTTTTGCGCGTTCTTGATTCCAGTTTACATAAAAGTCCTCCATAAATTGGATTGCTTCGCCAACTGTGAAACTTGGAAGCATCGTTAAAGTATCAGGGATAAATGTAATATTTTCATACATCGAATGATGAATCTTTTTTTCATCTATTAAAATTTCACCTTGATCAATTGGTGTTAGACCCATAATTGCTTTCATCGTTGTTGACTTACCTACTCCATTTATGCCAATTAAACATGTGATTTCGCCTTTATTAGCTGTAAAATTGATATTCCTTAGAACATGTTTTCGTCCAAATTTTTTAGAAACATTACTTACTTTTATCATTTAGACTCTCCTTCCTCATGGTTAGTCTGCTTCAATTCATAGTTTTTCTTAACCATTTCTAGTAATTCCTCAACTGGGACATTAATGACTTTAATCGAATCAACAAACTCATTAACTGCTTCCATAATTAACTCATTTCGTATTCCCTTTAATATTTCAACATCTGTCGTTATTTTACTTGGGTAATTTTTTTCAGTCGTTATCAATCCTTGTTCCTCCATTTCCTTGTACGCTTTTTGTACAGTATTTGGATTTATATTAAATTGAACAGCGAGTTCTCTTCTTGATGGTATTTCTTGACCAGCTTCTAGTAGTCTTTTAGCAATTTGTTGTTTAAAATGCCTAACTACCTGTAAATATACTGGTTCTCTATTGTTCACAATAAACTCCATCAGCCCACCTCCTATATACATCTTACCGTTTTTTTGGTGTGTGTACTACTTGGTTCATACACCTTATACGTGTACTATACAGTTAATACACTAAACTGTCAAACACAAATTTCAAAAAAAATTACCAACCTTATTGAGAAATTTTCCAAATAAGGTTGGTACAATTGATCGATCTTATCGATATTTTCTTGAACTCACCATATAGATGATTAAAGTGCCGAACAAAATGATTAAAAATAATATCATAAAATATGAATTCAATTGTATATTTTCAACAATTACTAAATTGATATACGCAATGATGATCATAATCTCTAAGTTGATGATAGACATCATTCTGATAGCCATTTGATATTGTTTTTCTGCATTTTCTTTCGTAATTTCTACAAAATAATTAAACTTATGTGGTATGCGTTGAGTTCTTGTATTCAGTACATAAATTAAGATACTTATACCCAAAAGTATAAAGATGCTTTCTTTCGGTCCGAAGTAATCTACTTCTCCAATATAGTTAAAATGCATCGGGATTTGATCTGGTAATTTCGCATAATTAACTAGTAAATAAATTGCCGATCCTCCAATTATGAAAACTGAAATAATATTAATCCAATTTTGCAAAGGCGTTCTTTGTATATTTAACCTTGGTCTACTCTCCATGTTTTGTTCCTCTCTTTCTAATTCATTTTTATATTCTATTTGCTTTCTGATCCTTTCTAACAACTAAAAAGTAGTAGAAAATACTAGGGAAAGGAAACTGAATCATTCCAACTAGTCCCCAAAGCCAAGAAGAACGATTTCTCTTTTTAGCATTCGTAAACAATATGATACTTTGTGATATTAAAATGATAAAAACTAGAACCAATATAATGATATTTTCAACTGTCCATTCCATTAACTACCACTCGCTTTCGATTTTCTTTTTATCTCTCATAAAAATTAATGGTATTGCGATAAACCCCAGCACTTGTATGAGAATTAAATTCATTGGTGTTTGAAGAGAAAGTAGGATTGCTCCGACAAAAAGACTACAAGCTACACAAATAAACAAAATTAATTCCTTCACATAAGACGACCTTTTTTGTTGCTGGTGCAAAGAAATGTTTTGGGTGATGGTATTTAACGAAGGGATGTCAACTTCAGTTAATTCATCGATTTGTTTCATTGCTGATAATAACTCATCTGTTTCTTTACTCATCCTGCATTAGCTCCTTTCTTAATTCTTTCATTCCATTATGAATTCTAGATTTAACCGTACCTTCACGTATGTTCATCATTTTAGCGATTTCTTCGTTTGTATATCCGTAGTAATGCTTTAATAATATTGCAGTACGAACTTCAGACTTTAATTTATTAAATCCTTCCATTACATCACCCCATTCGAACCCTTTATAGGAAAACTGCCATTTTAAAGAACGGGATAATTTAGCTGTTTCAGTTTTTTGCCAAAACCACTCACGTTTTTTTCTTCTTTGCTGATCTAAATAAAGTCTAGTGGCAATGGTAATTAACCAAGTAGAAAACTTTGACTGAGCGTTATACTTTTGAATATGATCGAAACCCTTTAGCATCGTATCCTGCACAAGATCTTCAGCTGTTTGAGGATCAAGTGTCATTTTTAATACATATTTATATAAAAAGGAATAGTGTGTTTGAAATAACTCTGCAAATGCTTCTTGATTACCCTCTTGGGCGAGTTTGATGACTTCTAATTCTTCGAAAGAATCCATTCCTTCCTCCTTCCACCAAGCAATAGATGATTCATATTAAATTTGATTACATAGTTTATACGTTTAGCTTCTTCAAATCGTTCATTTTTCTTTTTAAATTTTTTTTAATCCGCGAATAAAGAATATTAGTTAATAAGTTTTAAGACAAAAATAAAACCCTATCTATTGTTTAGATAAGGTTTCATCTTTATTATAAGATTATTTTGGTCGTTCAATTGTAAAAATTTCACCGATTTTAGCATAATGATCTCCAGCTAAACGACTGACTGCCTTTAGACCGTTTGAATCAATTCGTCCATTTTCATAAATATTTTCGTCAATATGATAATGTACAACTTTACCAATTAATAAATCGCAGGCTTCATTATTCGAGCCTAAAGGAATCGATTGTTCTAGTTTACATTCTAGGCGAATTTTCGCTTCTTTTACACCTGGCACTGATACTTTTACACTATCGACCGGTGTTAAGCCCGCTAATTGAATTTCACTTTCGTTAGGAGGTAATGCTGCAGCTGTCTTGTTGATTGCTTCAACATTTAATTCATCGACAATGTGAACTACGAATTCGTTTTTCTCTATTGCATTTCTTGCAGTATCCTTTTGTTTACCCTCTTGTCGTTGCACTGAAATAGAAATCATTGGTGGATTTGCCGTTATGATGTTGAAATAACTGAAAGGCGCACCATTTAAGACCCCTTCACTTGATTCCGTTGTGACAAAAGCAATCGGTCTCGGAACAATTCCACCGATTAAAAACTTGTAATTATCACGTTCACTCAAATCCGTTGGAGAAAAAGATTTCATGAGTCCACCTCTTAAAAGTTTTTTTCGTACCATTCTGTTGCTTTTTCGATTTCAGTTCTTGTTAAGCTATGACCATTATTTTCCCAATGCGTTTCTACTTTAGCACCTGCTCCTTGTAATAAAGAAGCTAACTCTTCCGTTTCTTGAGGTAGACAAATTGGGTCGTTTTTTCCTGCACCAATAAAGACTGAAACATTCTTCATTTGTGGTAAATCTAAATTCCTAATCGGTACCATTGGATGTAACAACATAGCACCTTTTAATACATCCCCATAATGGAATAGTAAGCTACCAGCAATATTAGCTCCATTCGAGTAACCAATAGCAATGACATGATTTGGATTAAAATCACATTCAGTTGATGCCTGGTCGATAAATTCTTTTAACTCTTTTGTACGGAATACTAAATCCTCTTCGTCAAATACCCCTTCAGCTAATCGCTTAAAAAATCTTGGCATACCATTTTCACTAACATTTCCTCTAACTGATAGAATAGAAGCCTCTTCATCAATCATACCAGCAATTGGAAGCAGGTCATGTTCATTTCCTCCTGTTCCATGTAGTAATAGGAAAGTTGGTTTACTCGGATTCGTCCCTTTAATGAATATATGTTTCATTTATTTTTCTCCTTTCACTTCTCTGATTTTGATTGGTTGTAAATGATTTTCGATATTTTCACGGTTAACTTCCTGCCATTTAGGAAGCATTAGTTTTTCACCTAAGTTTTCTTTCGGTTCATCAATCATAAAGCCTGGAGGATCAGTTGCAATTTCAAATAATAGTCCGCCATGCTCACGGAAATAAATTGCATGAAAATAATTTCTGTCTTTAATTTCAGTTACACCATAATGATGATCATGAATCTTATGCTGCCAATTAACATGTTCTTCATCATTACTTGCACGCCAAGCAATATGGTGTACTGTTCCAACACCCATCACACCTCTTCCAACAGGTGCAAGCTCGATATCAATGATATTACCGATTTCGCCACTTGCTTTAAATCGCAAGTAATTTCCTTCTTGTCCTAAACTTTCTAATTCCATCACATCTTCCAATAACTCGGCTGTTTTATGTGGAGCACCTGAATATAAAACCGCTCCGCCAAAACCTTTTATTGCTACATCTCTTGTTACACCGTTAAATTCCCATGTATTCGTTGCACCTGTTTCTCTTTCAACCAGCTCTAAATGTAAGCCATGTACATCTTCAAACTGTAAAAAGATTTCACCAAATCTTGTAACTTTTTTCGTTTCAATTTGAAAAGATTTTAAGCGATTTTCCCAAAAATCTAATGAGTTTGTTGGGATCAAAAATGTAGTAATGCCTACTTGACCGCTTCCTACTTTACCTTTATAAGCGTTTGCCCAAGGAAAAAACGTCATAATCGTTCCTGGATCTGCATTTTCGTTTCCAAAGTAAAAATGATATGTTCCCGGATCATCAAAGTTAATTGTTTTCTTTACAAAACGTAATCCTAAAATTCCTGCATAGAAATCCATGTTTTCCTGTGGATCACCAACGATGGCAGTTATATGGTGTATACCTTTCATTTTTTCCATTTTTCTCTCCCTTTCTATTTTGTTATCATTTATTTAGTTTTCTTAATAAGTTAAGCAATTGTTTTTGTTCATCCTCGGTAAGTTTGCTGAATTGGTGTTGTTGAAACTGTTCTTGCGTCGGTACAATTTCTTCGTACATTTTTTCACCAAGTTCCGTTAAAGAAAGATATTTATTCTTCCATTCAACTTCCCTTTGGATCCAGTTCATCTCTTCCATCTTTTTCAACAAATGAGTTACATTTCCCTTTGTTACGACTAATTTTTCCGCTAATTCTTGCTGTGTAATTCTTTTGTTTCTGCCAACATGTACGATGACATCAAATTGAGCAGTCGTTAAGTCCCATTTCTTTAAGTGCTGATTAGATTCTCTAACATTCTTAAGATAAAAACGCGCTAATCGAAACCATAATAATATAGCCAAATTTTTGGATTTATTTGAAGAAAATTCATGATTCTCTTTCATAGTAACCACCTCTAAGATCGATCTTGTTATCAGTTTAATATTAAACTGATAACAAATCAAGTAAAATGTTTTATGAATTTAGTATGATTGTTTTCTTTTATTACTATGATTTGTAATGTTTGGGACCTAATTAAAATAACTATAAATGTAGGGTGTAAATAATAATTGGGGTGATGACATGTCCAACCTTTTCGTTTCTCGTTCATTAGATGAAATTCTTTTTTGGTCAAGAATTATGAAAGAGCACTCATTATTTCTCAAGCTCGGATTTAATTGTGATGATACCGAACTCATACATGAAGCCGATCAATTTTATAAATTATTTGAAGCAATTGAAACGAAGGCTCAAAATTTTACCATTCAATCCGATCCAAAACAAATACAACAATTTAATATAGAAGTTCATAATTCAGCATCTATGATATGGGCCTTTAAGCGAAAAATACTTGGGCTAATAATAAACTGTAAAATATCAGGTAATAATTTTCCGTTACTAGTTGACCACACAAGTAGAGAAGCTGCTTACTTTGCAAATCGTTTAAAGGAATTAAATGAAGGTAAACTAAAACCTCAGCCGGCAGCCATTATTAGGGAAAATGTATTTTTCCTTAGAATTATGGCAGATCATGCAAAGTTTATTGGACACCTTTTAGATCCTTCAGAAAGAAAACTAGTTGAACAAGCACGAGATTTTAGTCATGATTTCGATCAATTACTATTTCAAGCAGTCGATTTAGAAGCAATGCAGCCTCAATCTGAGACTGTTCCATTAATTGATAAATTACTTGATGAAAATCGTGTCTCAGTTAAGTCTCTTAGAGACTTTAAGAAATCCGCTCGTGATTTAATAGAAGCATGTAAAATCAAGAGTATTATTCATCCACTTTTAGCAGACCATGTATTTAGGGAAGCTGAAAGATTTTTACAAATTATAGACTTGTTTGAAGCAGAGCTCACTGGAACAGCTACACAAAGTATAGAAGATCTCGCAAACCACGGTTTTTAGAAATTAGATTTCATAAGTTCAGTAAAAAAAGCAAAAAGATATGTCTTTTTGCTTTTTTTTACGTTCATCTTTTGTTTATTTATGAAATAATTTATCTATGTCTTTATTGTCTTTTATTAGATACACCTTATGATTATACTTCTTAAGTATCTGTATAATATCTGGTTTATACATGAGTTCGAAATTATGGTTCCACTTAAACATCTTCCCTAGCATCTTTAATGTCGGCTTATAGTTCGCTTTTTCTAAATTTAATTTTTGTAAGATAAATCGTTTGAGAATTCTATATTTCCTTTTCTTTTTAGCAACATCTAAAAGTAATATCATATCTGCACGTTCAAAACTCGTTTTTACCCATTCATAATGTACCCCTTCAACTACCCATTCATCTTGGCCAATGATATTCTGAAAAATAGCATCACGATCGTCCATACTATTTCTTACATCTCCATTACTTGTTCTTTTCCAAACTATGTTATCCAATTCGTGGTGAGGAATAGATAGTATATTTGATATATTTTTCGCTAAAGTTGTCTTTCCACTACCAACCGAACCAATTATATGAATTCTTTTCGGCTTATTTTCCATTCATGTGGTCTCCCAATAAAATACCGTTAGATTATTTAGAAAATTTATATAATTTTATTATGAATGAAATTACTAAAAAAATCCAAAATAATATTTGAGCTTTTTAGATTTATTCAAAAGGAGAGAACAAAGTGAAAAAACAGTTCTTAAAAATGGCAGTAATGTTCTTATGTTTTTCGTTAATACTTTCACCGTTAAAATCATACGCAGAAACTGATTCTCGCGTTCAATCAAAGTATATGAGCAAGTCAGCCGTTCAGCTTAAAGAGAATATGCGTAAGCTTTGGGCAGATCATGTTATTTGGACTAGTAAATACATTACTAGTGCTGTTGCCGGGTCACCCGATCAAGAAAAAGTATTAGCAAGACTATTACAAAATCAAAAAGATATCGGCAATGCCATTAAACCATATTATGGAGTAGCAGCTGGAGATCAACTTGCGAAGTTATTAACTGACCATATTCTAATAGCTGGTAAAATCGTTGAAGCTGGAAAGAAAAATGATATGAATACTTTAAATAGCTTAAATGCTGAATGGTTTAAAAACGCAGACGATATTGCTAATTTTTTAAGTAAAGCAAATCCGAATTGGAATAATAAAGTATTAAAGGATTTATTGTATACCCATTTAAAAATGGTCACTGAAGAATTAATTACAAGACTAAAAATGGATTGGGAAGCAAATGTGAGAGCTTTCGATCATGGTATTAATCACATTTATAAATTGTCTGATGCACTTTCAGAAGGCATTATCAAGCAATTCCCTAATAAATTTAAAAACTAAACAAACGTTTGATTAAAGTCAAAAAAGATGAATCCTTGTTTGGATTCATCTTTTTACGTCTTTCATTCTTTCCATTATTTTTCTCTTTTTATATAACATTCTTCCTACTTCACCAACATCTTCTATTGCCTGCTTATTTACATATGCTCCAAATACTAATCCCGCAATTGGAACCATTTGAAACAGCTTCTTCCATCCCATATTATCTCGATACGTAAAAAACACTTCTCTCCATCCTTCAATTTGAGAAAAAGCCTTTTTCCCTTCGACATTTGTTAATTCTTCTAATATTGCTTTCTTTCCAACAATATCAGAGGAAGTAAATTGAAGACATTTAATGATGAAAATTCTCTCTTCCTGATCATTCGGATCATATCCATATGAGATTGCAATTTCTTGAAGTGTTTTTAAAGTAAGTCCTAATAAAATCGGGACATCAATTGCAAGTGTGAAGATTCCACCAAAACCCGTTGTCGCTCCTTGTACTTTTGCAAATTGTTTTCGACTTAAAACAAATGCACTCGCAGCTTTATCCATTTGTTCAATGGATAACTGGTTCACATTTTCTAATTCAGATAACTTCTCCACGGAAAGCTCTTTACTCATTTTTGTAAGGGTAGACGGTACGCTAACTAAATATTGTCCACCAGCATTTACATATTTTGAAAGCTCATCTAAAATACTACCGATTTTATCGTGAATAAATTTTGGTGTAATCTTATCTAAAATCATAAATGGAATTCTACCTATTTGCTCCCAAAAAAATAAATTCTTTTGATCTTTTTCCCACTTTTCGATTTCTTTTAGTTGTTCTAATAAATACTCTTGATTTTCCATAAATTCTCCTATGATTCCGACTAATATAGTATCACTATAAAGCTTTTTTCAATAAAAAGTAAATGATCAAGAGATTATTTCATTTCTTTTGAAAATGACTTATTCAAACTAAATTATAGAATAATAATTAATTATCATTGTATATAATTTATTATAGGAGTTTTTATTTGTGCTTGTCTTACTCAACGACGTCCCACCAACAAAAGAATTGCATCGAATCAAACTCATTATTTACTGAGTCCCCGAGTTTCAATAAATAAAAATTGCTTCAGAAAACTAAAGTTGGATAAGGAAAGATTTATTAAGGGATTATATTGGGGAAGGAGTTATAAATAATTTGTACATTTAAATAAAAGCTCAAATGGTTAGGAGGAACGTATGGAACTTTCTTTGTTACTAGAGTATGGTTGGGTTTTACTAATATTAATCCTACTGGAAGGATTGTTATCTGCAGATAATGCTTTAGTTTTAGCAGTAATGGCTAAGCATCTACCTGAAGAACAGCAAAAAAAGGCCATTAATATCGGGTTGCTTTTAGCGTTTATATTTAGAATCGGCGCTATATTTATTATTTCGTTTCTTTTTCATGTTTGGCAGGTTCAAGCAATCGGAGCAGCATATTTAATCTTTATTGCTTTAAAACATTTACTCAAAAAACATGATGATGGAAAAGACCAAAAAGGAAAAAGTTATCGAATGACAATTGCTCAAATATCATTAGCAGATATCGCATTCGCAATCGACTCTATCCTAGCAGCAGTTGCACTTGTTATTGATTTACCGGATACTCAAATGGGTGAAATTGGTGGTATGGATGGAGCAAAATTTATCGTTATTATCATTGGTGCGATTGCAGGCTTAATTGTCATTCGATTTGCAGCCGGCTTCTTTGTTAAAATATTAACGAAACGACCTAGACTTGAAACAGCCGCAATGTTATTAGTTGGCTGGGTTGGGGTTAAATTAGTCATGCATACACTAGCACACCCCGCAGTACACATACTTTCTCATGACTTTGTAGAAGGACCAATATGGAATACAATTTTTTGGTCAGTAATGCTTCTAATCGCTTTAGGTGGTTGGTTTTTATCTAAAGAAAAAACAAATCAAACAAATGAAGAAAAATGATTTTATATACGAAAACACTTGGATATTTTACTACGTCCAAGTGTTTTTATTTTTTGACTTGAGTTTAGTAATTTAACATGCTCTAGGCACACTCAAAAGTTTAACACTTACAAACCATTAAATGATTTCCATCAGGATCTTTAAAATTGAAATAATGGTTATGTTCAATTCCAGTTGTTAAATGGACACTTATACTTTTCATATACTCATATGCACTTTCAATGTTGTCCGTATTAAAGTGAAAAAGTGGTGTTTTTATTATGTTTTCCTCTGAAAAAATCTTACTGTCTAATACAATTCCTGTCCCATTCATTGGAAGGATATATAAATGACCATACAATATCTCACCATCTCTTGGTAACCCAAGTATTTCACAATACCAATTACTTGCTTCCTCAATATTTTTGACAGGAATAAAAATGGTTCCAACCTGATTTAATATAGGTTTCATCCTATACCTCCTATACATTTTTAATTTTTATATATCAATCTTTGACTTTTATTTTCTTTAAATTTTCATATGAATCAATGCTTATCACAAGAACGACACATTAGATAAATAAATGATACATTTTAAAAACAGCCCAAATGATAAGTAATATCCAAATTAATATGATGACAGCACCGACAAACCAATTCTTTGGCTTACCTTTCTTCATCATTTCCGCTGCCTTCGCTTCACATTCTAATAGTACATTCTTCGGAATCATCTTTAATGCAAGCATAATCCCTAATGGAATAAGAATTACATCATCTAAGTAACCTAGAATGGGAATAAAATCCGGAATTAAGTCTATCGGACTGAATGCATAGGCAACCACACATGCCGTAAATATTTTCGCATACATTGGTACTCTTTTATCTTTACACGCAAAGTAAAGAACAAATATTTGCTGCTTTATTTTCTTAGCCCACTTCTTCATTTTATTAATCATTTCATACTCCCAGGGAACATTATTTCAAATTCATCTTTTCATTTATATTATTTTATAATGTATACAGTTCTAGGTTCAACAAACTTTCCCTCCACTTTTTATACGATAACTATCGTTTCATTATAGAAAAACTAATTTAAAATATAAAAAAACAAACCCTGATCTTAGATAAGAAACAGGGTTTGTTTTTTTAATCTTCTTCAATTTTTTCAAAAGGGAATTCTTGCATCGAATATATATCTCCGTTAGCTTGGTCAATTCGAATAACCCATTCAGTTGGTACATCTATTCTTTTGGCAACATTTCTCCAAAAGCTTAATGATTGATATTCAAATTCATAAAAATCGTCTAACAATTCTTTGTAAGAGTTAATTGTTACGTTCATTTCCATGAGTCTCATAAAAGAATAATGCTTTGCTTCGAATTTAATTGATTTTTCGATTTCATCTTCGGTTGCTTTCCCTACTATCGTACCTATGGGTGGTAAAAATTCAAAAATATTAGGTGGATATTCTACTTCTGATTCAATCTCAGTATTTTTATCTTTAAAAAACATACTAATACGCTCCTTTTCTAGGGTCTATATCATTTTCTGTAAGGAACAGAAATATTATTCGTCCAAAAGTACCATACAAGCCTATCATTGACTGATTTATAGTTCTCTCTTTTTGGTAATTTGTATAAAATGAAAGTAATAATGAAAAAGGAGGCAAAAACATGAGAAATATCTTGAGAGAAACCGTACTAACATATAAGGGTGGAACACTTTCTTAAACTGTAAACGGTGTGCCCCCATATATGTGTTAATGTAAAAAACACAATAAAGGGGTATTTTATGAATTTTCCAGTAAAAAAATTTTTCTCATATTATAAACCGTACGTAAGATTGTATCTTTCCATATTAGTCTGTGCCTTTTTCGTATCTACGTTGACTTTGGTTTTTCCACTGCTCGTACGATACATTACTAAAGATGTTTTGGTTGGTGACATATCTAGTGCACTAAGTGACGTTTACTGGATTGGAGGGCTAATGATTGTCCTAGTCACGATTCAGAATCTAGGTAATTTCTTTGTGGATTACAAAGGTCATGAAGTCGGCGCACGTATGGAACGTGATATGCGTAGTGAGTTATTTTCACATATGCAAAAGCTTTCTTTTAGCTTTTTCGATAAAGAAAAGACTGGGCAACTCATGTCTAGAATAACGAATGATCTACTACTTCTTTCCGAGTTGTACCACCATGGACCAGAAGACTACGTCAAATATCTCGTCCGCTTTATTGGGGCATTTGTCATTTTGTTTTTTATTAACGCCCCTTTAACAGTCGCAGTATTCTGCTTTTTACCTTTCTTAGGTGCATTTACATTGTATTTTAATAAGGTTTTGAATCGGGCATTAAGAAGAAACAAAGAACGAATTGGGGATGTAAACTCTCAGGTAGAAGATAGTCTATCAGGAATTCGAGTCGTGAAATCATTTTCCAATGAAAATGTAGAGATCGACCAGTTTAATAGAGAGAATAATCGGTTCCTCGATAGTCGTAAGGAAACATACAAGGCAGAAGCCTACTTTTACAATGGTGTTGAGATATTGCTCCAACTAATTACTATTACGGTGATTATCTTCGGAAGTGCCAAAATCGTCAATAACGAGATAGATTTAGCAGATTTGATTACTTTTTTACTGTATATCAACTTTATGATTGAACCCATTCAACGAATGACTCATATGAGCACCCAGTTTCAGGAAGGTATTACTGGCTTCCAACGATTTATGGAAATCATGAATCTAAAGCCTGAGATTGAAAACAGTCCAAATCCGGTGATTTTAGGGGAAGTGCAAGGAGAAATTGAGTTCAAGAAAGTTTCTTTCCAGTATGAGGATGATTCGGACAATGTCTTAGTAAATATTTCACTTCATGTTCAGCCTGGTGAATACATTGCATTAGTTGGGGCATCTGGGGCAGGAAAAACAACATTATGCTCACTTATTCCTCGTTTTTACGATGTAACGAATGGTGAATTACTTTTAGATGGTATCAATATTCGTGATATCGACCTGCTGTCATTAAGAAAATCAATCGGTATTGTTCAGCAAGATGTTTATCTATTTGCTGGCACAGTGTTCGAAAATATCCGTTATGGAAATCCAGCTGCTAGTGAAGAAGAAATTGTGACTGCAGCAAAACATGCTTATGCACATGACTTTATTATGAGCTTGCCAAATGGCTACCACTCTGAGATTGGACAACGAGGCGTTAAACTTTCTGGAGGTCAAAAACAGCGACTAAGTATTGCACGCGTATTCTTAAAAAATCCACCAGTTCTCATTTTAGATGAGGCAACAAGTGCACTTGATAACGAGAGTGAAAGCTTCATTAAGGAGTCGCTAGAATTTCTTTCGAAAGGACGTACAACGATTGTAATCGCTCATCGACTATCCACTATTCGGAGTGCCGGTCGAATTGTCGTTATAACAGATGAAGGTATTGTTGAACAAGGTACTCACGACGAGTTGCTAACAAATGGCGGTGTATATAAACAACTATATTCCAAGCAGTTTGAATGACCATTATAAGCATAAATAACCCTATAGAGTAGACCTTTTTAAGTGTCTACTCTATAGAGTTTTATAAGTTGGAAATTTTAGATCTGTTTTAATTCTAATCTTCTCGCTATCATTGACAAAGCATAGTTAACGATGAAATACATTAACGATACCATGACCAATACCGGCACTACATATGATTCTTTTTGAGCATATATAATTTGTCCATTATGCAATACATCAGGCAATGCAATCACAACAGCTAGTGATGTATCTTTCAGTAATGAGATAAATTGACTTACAATTGGCGGTACCATTCTTCTTAGCGCCTGGGGCATTATGATATATCGTAATGTCTGAATGTAATTTAGTCCTGAAGCACGCCCTGCTTCAATCTGTCCTTTTTCGATTGAGTTTAAACCACTACGAATGATTTCTGAAATCATAGCTGATTCAAAAACGGTCAATGCTGCAATAGTTGCTGCTGTTATTTCCATTTCGATTCCGATTTCAGGAAGTGCAAAATAAGTAAAGAATATAATTAGTAATAAAGGAAGATTACGAATCGTCTCGACAATCACAGCTAGCATCTGAGAAACAACCGGAATTTTCGCATATCGAAGCGTACCTACTATACCGCCGATGATGAAACTAAGTACAATTGAAGCCGCAGCAACCTTTAGCGTAACCCAAAATCCTTCTAGCAGGAATCTTAAATGGTCAGCTGTATATACTTCTATGAACGGCGCAAAAAAATCCATCTATGCACCTCCTTAATTACTTCTAGCCATGCGTTTTTCTAAAAAGTTAACGCCTAAACTTAAAGGAATCGTTATAATTAAATAAAATAACCCAACAAAAATATAGGTATCAAAGGTTGCATATGTCATTGCTGATATGAGATCACCTTGATACATTAAATCTCCACCTGCTACGACTGCTAATAAAGAAGAATTTTTAACTAAATTGATAAATTGATTGCCAAGAGGTGGGATTACGATTTTGATCGCCTGTGGTAGAATAACCATTCTCATTGCCTGGCCGTACGTCAACCCTGTTGATCGGGCAGCTTCCATTTGACCTTTTGGAACAGACAAAATTCCGGCGCGAATGGCCTCAGCAATAAATGCCGCTGTGTAGATGGTCAATCCTATTGTTCCTGCAATCATTCCTCCAAAATTCCCCACTAAGAAAGTAAAAAACACGATAACCAGTACAGGTATATTACGAATAAATTCTACATATGCCGTGCCAACCCAATTTAGTAGCTTAAATGGAGCAATTCTCATAATAGCAATTAATGTTCCTAAAATAAAACTACATATTAACGCAATTAAACTAACAATGATGGTTATCTTTAAACCTTCTAAAAATAAATCCGTATAATTCGTTAGTATCGAGAAATCAAGCAAACGATCTCCTCCTAATTAATCAGGATGAGCAGGTCCGAATGCTAATACGAACTCCTGCACATCCTGACGAGAATCCCGATAGTAATAATTAGTTTTTAATCCACTTATCCTTTATTTCATCGTACTTTCCTGATTCCTTCAGGCTTTTTAATGCTTTATTTAACTCATCAACAAGCTCTTTATTGCCTTTTTTAACAGCTATTCCATAAGGCTCTTCAGTAAATGTTCCCCCTACCAATTCATAGGAAGGATCTTCTTCTGCCATACCATAAAGAATTGAGTCATCAGTCGTGAGAGCATCACCCTTACCAGACTTTAAGGCTGTAAAGGCTTCAGCATAGTTTTCGAATTCTAGTACTGTTGTTTCAGGAGCCTTCTCACGAATATTGATTGCAGACGTTGATCCTTTAACAGCAAGCACCTTCGTTCCTTTCTTCAAGTCTTCAATACCTTTAACTTTGCTTCCTTTTTTCACAAGCAATGATTGCCCCGCATCAAAGTAGACATCAGTAAAATCTACTTCTTTTTTACGTTCTTCATTGATTGTCATTGTTGCGACTACCGCATCCACCTTACCATTATTCAAAAGGCCAACCCTCGTTTTAGAAGTAACCTCTATGTACTCCGGCTTAACATCATCGCCAAACATTTCTTCTGTTAACGCTTTTGAAAGGTCGATATCAAATCCTTCTACATCACCTGTGGATGGATTTTTCAATCCAAATAAACGAGTGTCATGCTTTACGCCAAACACAATTTTTTTATCTTCTTTAATTTGAGCAAATACATCCTTGCTGTTTCCTTTAGAGTCCTTGTCCCCACCGCAACCAGCAAGAAAACTGGCCGCCATAACTGACACTAGCGCTATTTTCATGAAATTTTTTGTTTTAAACATGTCCTTTTCCTCCTATTAATGATTTAATATACGGCTAAGAAATAAACGAGCCCGTTCTTCACGTGGATTCGCATAAAATTCTGCCGGAACTGCTTCTTCCAATATTCGTCCTTCATCAATAAACACAATGCGGTCAGCAACCTCTTTTGCAAAGCCCATTTCATGGGTTACTACGACCATCGTCATGCCTTCTCTAGCGAGGGCTTTCATAACATCAAGAACCTCCCCAATCATTTCTGGATCAAGTGCCGAAGTTGGTTCATCAAACAGCATAATATCTGGTTTCATGGCAAGTCCGCGCGCAATTGCTACACGTTGTTGTTGGCCTCCAGATAGCTGTGAAGGATAAGATTCAGCCTTTTCTAAAATACCTACCTTTTTGAGATAACGACTTGCTGTTTCCTTAGCTTCTTTTTCGGATTGACCTAAAACTTTCATTGGAGCTAGGGTAATATTTTCAAGCACAGTTTTATGGGGATATAAATAAAAGTGCTGAAAAACCATACCAATATTGCGTCTAAGCTTATTGATATCTGTTTTTTTATCCCCTACTGAAATTCCATTTACGGTGAGCGTTCCTTCTGAGATGGTTTCCAGATGATTAATGCAACGTAATAATGTACTCTTCCCTGATCCGGAAGGACCAATGATGACAACTACCTCACCTTTATTGATTGTTAGATTAATATCTTTTAGGACTTGAAAATCCCCGTAAAACTTATTCACCTGATTAAATACAATCATCCTTGACCTCCTAATAAAAAACCTATTAAAATTAGAAACTCAATTCATTTAAATTTTGAGAATTAATTTAACTATATTCATATTGTGTCCTATTCATTCGTCATAGTTTTGTACATACTCTTTTCAACAAAAAAAGCCGCTATAGCGGCTTATGGTTTTAAATGACTATTGTATAACTTTATTAAATAGTAAAAAATCATTATATAAGAAAACAATTTGTTCAAGTTAATTACTTTATTCTCATTTTATCTGGGTTTCTAATTAGGTAAATTCTCTTATAGCAATCTCCTTCTCTTTCAAAGCAAATAATCGTAGGCTCTTTGCCATCAACTAGTATTCCAATTTGACCATTTACCATGACAAGCTTGACTTCAGAAGAGTCAGCTTCCTTCTTCGCTAAACCTGTTAAGAATGCAATAACATGCTTCTTGTTAGATAGAGGACGCATAGCAGCTTTGACTTTGCCACCACCATCAGATATAAGAACAATGTCGTCTGTTAACAGTGAGATCAAAACCTCTAAATTTCCAGTCCCAACGGCTTCGATAAAACGTTTTGCCAATAAGGAATCTTCTCCAATATTTGGGTTCGAAGTTTGATTGTCAGCTTGAATTTTTTCTTTGACTCTACTAAAGATTTTACGGCAATTCATCTCTGACTTACTTAAAATTTCTGCAATATTTTTATAATCAAATTCAAAAACCTCTCGAAGAAGAAACACTGCTCTTTCAACAGGATTTAGTTGTTCAAGTAGTACTAAAAGCGCATAGGAAATCGTTTCATCTAAAATGACTTTTTCCGCTGGATCTTCTTGTATACCTTCAAATTTAAATCGAAGAATTGGTTCTGGTAACCATGGTCCAATATAAACTTCTCTTTTCTTTCTAGCAGATTTTAATAAGTCTAAGCATCTATTTGTCATCACTTTGCATAAAAAAGCTTTTATATTATTCGGTTCTTCATCTGAAGTTTTACTTAGTTTATGAACGGCAACAAAAGTATCTTGTACTAAGTCCTCGGAGTCTTCAACGGATCCCAACATATGATAACCAATTGAAAATAAAAGTGGTTTATATTCAGAATATAGTATATCTATATCCACGAAGCCTCTTCCCTTCTGTTCTATAAATGTTGAAATGCTAATTTATTATCTAGTAATTTCGTAGCATTTTTAGCACTAATTAATGATGCACTTAGAAGAATTTCTTTCTCACCGACCCAATCTCCTGCAATATACAAGCCCTCTATCCCTATTTCATCAGCTTTTATTATATTTTCACTTGGTTTTTTTATTGCATTTGAAACGATTATTTTAGGCAGAAAACGACGAGACACAACAAAATCTCTCCACCCAGGTTGGATTAAATCTAGGAAACTTTCTAGTTCATATTCATCATTTTGTGCTTCAGTATCAATCATGGAATCTAAATATTTCATCACATGTACGACTATTTGACGTGGCTCATCTGAAAGCTTTGCTACTGTTGAATGATTTGAGAAATACCACGGTTTATCCACTCCTAATGCAAAATTCGTTTTAGGATTTGGAAGTCCCGACATGACCAAATCTAAACATGCTGCTCGGACCGGTATGATTTGATCTACCTTTTTCTGAAAATATTCCGAAGCCTTCTCACCTACAAGCTTTATTAACTCATGTGGATTAATTGTGGATAATACGCTATGTGCTTTTATCAATTGACCATCTTTTAACGAAACTGTGAATTCAGGATATTCACCAGAAATTTTACTAACAACTGCATTCTTTTGGATTGTGACTCCCACTTCTATCGCCCTACTAATCAGTTTATTAACAATAGTTTGCCAACCCTCATTCAAATACAATACACTTGCACCTCTTAATTGACCAATTGCTACACGAGCACTGATTAACTCAGGGTTATTTGTATATGTGGATAACCGTACAAATGCATATATTAAGTTTTTCACCTTGTTACTTGATATCGTTTCAGATAGGTACTGCTCTATACTCAACCTATTTAAAGAGTCTAACTCTATTTTACGAATATGACGATAGAAACGGATAAATTCCATTTTCTCTTTCCACTTTAAATTGCTACCAAGAAATAAATTCACTATGTCTACTACGTTCATTTCTTCATTATCTTTTCCAAACACAAATGCACCGCTTAATTTTGGCGATTTACCTGTGATATTAATTCCAACCTCACTGAATACTTCAAGCGTATCTGTAAAAAGTGCATGTGGGCCTAAATTCACATGTGCTTTTCCTAATTTACTAGTGACGCCCCTTCCACCTAAATTTGCTCCTTTTTCTAGTAATAATACTTTTTTCCCCTCTTGCGCTAAAAATATAGATGCCGTTAATCCAGCTATTCCTCCACCTAATATGACTACATCCCATTTCATGCCTGTATTACTGTTTTCTGAATACATATTTCTTCACCCTTTCCTCTTATCTCATTAACTTAGACGAATAGGTCGAGGAATTTGTGACAAAACAGAAATAAAAATTATGACGAAATTTTTTCTGGAAATTACTTTGACAGATAGAGTAATTATTGTTAGTATTACTCTATCAGATAGAATAATATGTTTTAGAAGGTGAATTATGGTTAGAAGTGATATCATACGTGGTCATTTGGACTCGATTATTTTAAGACTTATTTTTGAGAAGGATCGTTATGGGTACGAAATTTCTCAAGAAATCGGCTTACGTACAAATAATCGATTCCAAATTAAAGAAGCTACTCTTTACGCAGTTTTTCAACGATTAGAGAAAAAAGAACTAGTCGAGGCTTATTTCGGTGACATTACTCACGGTGGAAAACGAAAGTACTACAAAATTACATCATTAGGTAAAGCATATTTAAATGAATTAACAAAAGAATGGCATGAAGTAAAAGAAATTATTGATTTATTTATGGAGGACTTATGATGAAAAAAATCAAAAATCATATTGAAGAATTATTTAAAGAAATTCCTAGAACACAAGAATCGGAATTAGTAAAACAAGAAATCATTCAAAACTTAGAAGAAAAAGTAATCTTTTTAATGGAAAGCGGTAAGGAAGAAGAAGATGCAATCAATAAAGCAATTGTTGAATTTGGAGATATAGATGAACTAAAAAAAGAGCTAGGTGTTAAGAACCCAGATCAAAAAAAGAGTAAATTAGCAAAACTAAACTTAGCTTATTCACTTTGCGGTAGTGGGCTTTTAATTGTACTTTTCCTATTTATTAATTTTTACTATACACCAAATACAATATGGTTTGTTTATCCTACTTTCGGTCTACTTTGGTGGCCACTTTCAATGTACTTTTATTGGCAACGAAATAAGTGAGGTGTAAATGATGAAAAATTATGTTGGATTCGCCACAGCTGGTTGTATTATGAGTATGATATTTTTTATGATCGTAAATTATCTTACCTCACCTAATACACTTTGGTTTATATATCCATGTTTTTTCCTGTTATTATGGCCTATTAGTTTATATTTTATATTTAAAAAATCTGCAAAACAGCTTTCCTTATTTTGTAGCCTAGTTCTAATTGCATTCCTTTTTACTGAAAACTTACTTCATTCACCAGATTATTTATGGTTTTTCTATGCAGCTTATCCAATTATATGGTGGCCAATCTTAATGCACCTTGGTGCAAAAGCAGGTTCATTACGTGTTGCAGTACTTGGTAGCTTAGCAACAATAATCTATTATTCTAGTTTTAACTTCTTCGGTTCCCCAGATTATCCATGGGCAATCTATCCTGCGTTCTCAGTTCTTTGGTGGCCATTAGCAATTTACCATGCAAAACGAAGATCATTCGTGTTCTTTTCATTCACTGCAAGTTTATTAATCAGCGTATTCTTTATTACTGTAAATATCGTCTCATCTCCAAATACAGTATGGGCTGTTTACCCGATTTTTGCAGTGATTTGGTGGCCATTAAGTATGTATTTTTATGTGTACAAGAAGAAAAGTATTTAATTGAAATGAAAAAGAGATTCTTCAAATGAGAATCTCTTTTTCGTTTATTCAGCTTCAGAAACAAGGGTAAATCGTTGGTTAATATGTTTTGGCTTTTCGATTTCGTCTAGTACAGCAATTGCATAATCCGCATAGCTCACATAACTATTACCTTTAGCATTTACAATAAAATTATCTTTCCCTAATTGATAAGCACCCGTTCTTTTTCCTGTTGGATCGAAATGTGCTGCTGGACTAATAAAAGTCCAATTAATATCTGATTTTTGTAAGTCTTGAAGATTTTTCGCTTGGTTGGATGCAGTTGCAAAATACTCTTTAGGGAATTCTGGCGTATCAATTAAACGAATTGTTTTTTGTTCATCTACATACAAACTTCCTGCCCCACCTACAACGATTAATCTTGTTCCAGTTGTTCCTTTGATACCTTCAATTAACACATTCCCTGCTTCTACATGAAGGTGCTCTTGTCCAACTGGTGCACCATATGCATTTACTATAACATCAAATTGCTTAAGGTCGTTTGCTTGTAAGTCTAAAATCTCTTTTTCTAATACTGAATCAATTTTATCCGTTAATTTAGAAGCATCTCTTACAATTGCTGTTACTGTATGCCCTCTTTCAATTGCCTCCTTTACGATTAAGTTCCCCGCTTTACCTGTAGCTCCAATAATGCCAATTTTCATCTTACATTCCTCCTAAAGTATATTGTTTAAAATATTTTAAGTTGTAACAATTATAGTTACAACATTAATAAAAAAATATATCGTACTATAGATGTAACAAAACAAGTTACAACGGTATCAAAAAAAATTGAATACCGATTATCCAATTTTTTTAGTTAATACTGTCACTAATTCTTCCATCGTGACCTCATCCAAAATACGTTCCATCGCTTCTTGAGCTCTGTTTAAAATCAATTCTAGTACTGCTTGAATATTAGCCCCTACAGGACAATTTGGATTCGGATTTTCATGAAATTGAAAAAGTTCTCCCTCTTCTACTACTTCTACTGCTTGGTATACATCTAGAAGAGAAATATCTTTTAAAGGCTTTAGTAGTGAAGCCCCACCTGTTCCTCGACGAACCTGAATTAAGCCAGCATTTTTAAGTTTTCCCATCACTCTTCTAATTACGACTGGATTCGTGTTGACACTTTCTGCAATCCACTCAGAAGTGCAAAGTGTACTATTCTCGATCGTAACTAAAGATAAAATATGAACAGCGACGGTAAAACGACTACTAATTTTCATAGGATTTTACCTCCTGATGTAATCATTATAGTTACATCAAATGCAATTGTCAATTTCTTATTATGTAATGTTTTATTTGAAAGGAGCTCTTTGCTCCTTTTTTATGCTCCTATGAAGGATAAGACACCTAATAAAATGATAAGTAGTCCCGCTATTTTATTGACCTTACTTAAATGTGGCCTTATTTTATTCCTAAATAAGCTTACAACATAGCTTAAAATGATCCACCAAGTTATAGCCCCTAAAAATACTCCACTAATTAAAGATACTGCAACTAAACTAGAGGCTGCGCTTTGTTCAAAACCTAACCCAGCAAACATCGCGACAAAATTTAAAATGGTCACTGGGTTCGTAATCATTAACACAAACGTTGAAAGAAACATTGCAAATAAACTTTCACCTTCTAAATTATCCGCAGCACTGGAAGGTTTTTTAATAAATGTTTTTACACCTAAGTAAAGTAAAAATACACCACCGATCATTTTCAATATCAACTGCTGTTCTACTAAAAAAGAAGAGACAACTGAAAATCCAAACGCGGCAATGCTCGCATAAATTAAATTAGCAGATGCAGCACCTAAACCTGTCATGAATCCTGCCGTTCTTCCTCGTGACAGAATTCTTTGTATACACAATAAACCAATTGGGCCAACAGGAGCCGAGACTGAGAAACCCAAAATAAAACTTTTTAATAATAGCATGAAAACTTCCTCGCTAGCTTTTTAAGTTGATAACTTTTAATTATTCTCTCATCTTATTTAGAAGAAACTTTATTTAATTAACTCATATAATGCAATTCCACCAAAAATAAGGATGATGAATCCTGATAAACGGTTAATAACTGTTAATGATTTATTTGTAATCTTTTTCCTAAATAACCCTACTCCACTACTTAAAATAATCCACCATAAAGTAGACCCACAAAATACACCTATTACTAAAATCACCGAAGATAACAAATTACTGCTTGAATTCGCGATTCCCAAACCTGCAAAAATTGCGATAAATGATAAAATTGTCATTGGATTTGTTAGGGTCAAAAACAAAACTGATAAAAAGGCATTCCACATATTTTTCTTTTGGGTTTCAGTTTGAGTAAAGCTTGTTTTTGACATTAGTGTTTTTAAACCTAAATAACAGAGAAAAATACCACCAATTAATTGAATCCAAAAATGTTGTCCAATTAAAAAATTCGTAATAACCGTCAACCCAAACCCTGCAATTAAACCATAAATTCCATCCGCAGTTGCCGCTCCTAATCCGGAAACTAAGCCTACGACTCTGCCATGTGCTAATGTTCTACGGATACATAACACACCAATTGGACCAACAGGAGCAGCTATTGATAAACCAATTACCAAGCCTTTTAAAAAAATTGCCAATTCCATACTAACCCTCCCTACTCTATTGAAAATTTATGTTTTTGTAATGGGATTCTAAATGTTTCTTTTGTTGTATCCATTACAATTGTTGTTTTTGTTCTAACGACCCCTTTAAGGCCCTTAATTTCATGGCTAATTACTCGATCTAAATCTTTTGTATTCTTACTTCTTATTTTTAGTAAATAATCATCTTCACCTGCTATGTGATGACATTCCTGTACTTCTTCTAACTGATTAATAAGCTCTAAAAATGGTGCTCTATTTTCGGGACGTTCAAGTGATACTGCAACAAAAGCAGTAAGCTCACTCCCGACCTTTTCAGCATCAACTAATACACCATAACTTTTTATTACGCCTTGCTCTACTAATCGATTTACCCTTTCTGCAGTAGCTGGTGCAGACAACCCAATCTCAGCAGCCAAATCCGCCCATTTTATTCTTGAATGATCCATCAATTGATTAATAATCTTCAAATCGTAAGTATCCATCGTTCAATACCTTCTTTTTATAAGTTTTATTATATAATATCTTATTTTACGAAGGTTATTCAATATTATTTTCATAAAAAAAACTACTTCGTTGATGAAGTAGTTCCAATTACTAAATATTAGTCTGTTTAAACCTTAAGTTAAAAGATTTTAATGAATTATTTGACTTTTATTGTAATCTATTAATATACTTTTAAAACAAGTCTTTATTTTGGAGAGTGTTACAACAATGAAAATGACATTAACAAGAGCTTTAGCTGAGTTAAAAATGTTAGATAAACGTATAGAAAAAACGATCAATGAAAGCCAATACATTGCGTATGAAATTGGAAATAAAGGAATTAAAGGTTTCCAGCAAAAAGATGAATTTAATACATATGCAAAAGGTCAGTATGAAAGTGCACTTAAATTAATTGATAATAGAAAAAAAATTAAAGCTGCTCTTGTAAAAGCAAATGCAGTTACCGTTGTGGAGATTGCTGGTGAAAGTATGACATTAGCTGAAGCAATTGAGCGAAGAAATAGTATAAATCATGAAGAAGTTTTACTTAGAGTATTATCCCAACAGTTTTCAAAAGTAACGAATAAAGTTGAATTAGAAAACATTTCAGTTCAAGAGCGTTTAGATAATTTACTAGAAAGTCAATTTGGGAAAGATGGCAAGACTAAAAATGAAGATACGAAGGATTTAATTGATTTATATAATGCAAAACATGCAGCAAAAGTAGTTGATCCGATTGGATTACGTAATGTCATTCAGAAATACCAAGATAAGTATGATCAGTTTTCAACAGAAGTTGACTTTATCTTATCTGAAACAAATGCCAAAACTGAAATTGAAGTTCATTTAGACTAAACTAATTTCTGTATTGCTACTATTACGAAATGACTCAAAAAACTGCCCGAACGGAACGGGTTATTTCCGTATCTAATTGAGTAGATGAAAATCTACATTCCTGAGACTCTATGATAAGTGATAGAAAACGTTAAATTTTAGCGTTTAAATCGTAAAGACTAAAGTGTAGCGATTAAACTTCTAACCATTAACTATTACATATTACATTTTTTTAAAACCCAAGAGTACTGCTTTATAGGTGTTCAGTTTCTTACCTTGTCATAGCACTTGGCTGTTCTAGTAGCACCCCCTCTAACTGCTTTCAGTTTGAGGGGTCTTTTATATTCATTTTCTTTCTTTGAAAATCTTATTTTAAAAATGATAATCGTTTTGTTTTCTATTTCTTCAATCCTTCAGTATTCATAAATACGACTCTCCAACCATCAGGGTCCTCTACTGTAATACTTTTACCAAGCCAGTAAGGGTTTTCTGGTTCAACTTCATCATATCCCATTAATTGCAATCTATTTTTTATCTCTTCTATTTCATTTTTATTGGGTATATAGAATACAAGTAGATTATCTTTAGTTGGTGCTGGACATGGACTTCCGCCAATATATTGAATAAATTCAAGGTGATAATCCACATCGGGCAAGCCATACATAACGCCGTCATAACCATCATGATTTTCAAATCCAGCTACCTGCTTTAATCCTAGCCCTTCACTATAGAACTTCTTAATTTCATCTAACTGATCTGTTGGTCTTGCGATTCTGAACTGGACCCAATTTTTCATTTTAATTCATACTCCTATCTTAATAGTTTGAAGCACTCCACTCTTCGTTTAACTTTTTTGTTAATTGAGTATAGAGCTTTAATTCTTGAATTAAACCATTTACTAAGTAAGAAGGTTCTTCTGCCAAAGCAACGCCACCTTGGATAAAATCAGTTGGATCAATAACTAATTGCTTAGATAATACGTTTGCATAAAGTGCTCTGAGTACAATGCGCATATTATTCAGCGCATTAATTCCTCCTTTTCCACCACCAGCAACAGCCATTAAAGCTACAGGTTTATCTTTAAAATGCTTACTACCTAAGAAATCCAATGCATTTTTTAATGCCCCACTCATACCGCCATGATATTCTGGTGTCGCTACAATCATTGCATCTGCATTTTCTAACTCAGCCCGTAACCTTTTAATATTAGCTAATTCATTTTGATCTTCTTGTCCGTTATAAACTGGTAAAGTCAATTCACTTAAATCGATCGTCTTGATATTATATTTTTTAGAAATAATAGCTGACAATTTACCAGTACGACCTTCTTTTCTAGGACTACCATTAATGATGACAATATTCATATGTTCCACTCCTTCTTGATCTGTACTTTTAGTATAGTCAATAAATAGAGTGTAATCGTCAGTCGTTTGGTAGAACTTTGCTACACGTTTTGGAGTATAACAAAATAAAAAACCTACAACTAAAGTTGTAGGTTGAAATCATTTTCCACATGCATTTTTTCATATACTTTGAGATTTTGATAAATTACTTCAAGCAATGGCGCTGAAAGACGTTTCGTTTTCGCAAGTTCGAGCAAGTATCCTTGCAAATGATCGCCTTCTATAGAAAAACCTTTTTCCATATCTCTCTGCATTGAAGATTTCATATCGTATCCTAAAGCATCAATTGATTTCATATGTTCATCAACAATATTCTCTTGGATTGGAGCATTATGGGCATTCATTATGTTAGTACACTCTTCAAATAATTGACGAATTAACGTCCTGCCGCCTTCACTTTCTCTAATTGGACCAATTGGTGCACGCATAAGCGATGTTACACCAGACATGACCGTAATAAACATAAATTTATGCCACATATCTCGCTCGATTTGTTCGCTACATACAAAATCAGCTTTCGTACCACTAAATGCTTCCGTAATTTTCTGAATGCGTTTAGTGTCTTTATTTAAAAATTCACCATATACAAGTCTTGCTGCTTTACTTGTCTGAACTACTTCTCCGTCATGATTTAAGGTCGTTTCAATAAAGCATAAACCACCTATTATGTTACTTTCTCCAAACGCTTCTTTTAAAGTTGTTAAGTGTGAGATACCATTTAGTAGTGGTAAAATGACTGTTTGTTCACCTATAAACGGCTTTACATCTTTAATGGCATCATGTAAATGATAGGATTTGGTTGAGAAAAGTACTAAATCGAACGTTCCGGCATTCTCGCTCGCTGTGACTATCTTAGGTTCAAATACCATGTCACCGTGTATACTACGGATCACTAATCCTTTTTCCTCTATCTGTTTTTTTCGATTCGCTCGTACTAAAAAAGTAACATCTTCTCCTTTTTCTACTAAACGACCTCCAAAGTAACCACCTACTCCTCCAGCACCTAAAACAAGAATTCGCATCCAATCTTCCTTTCTACCAATATATTATTTACGTAATCAATAATGTAACGGAAAAATATCGATAACTACCAGAATAAACCTTACATAACCAGATTAATCTGATATTCCATTTCGAATCGCATAAAGTGCAAGCTGGGTACGATCTTGAAGTTGTAACTTTGCTAATATATTTGATACATGCGTTTTCGCAGTTTTCTCAGTAATAAATAATGAAGAAGCAATTTCTTTATTACTCTTACCTCGTGTAATTTCCTTTAAAACATCCATTTCACGTTTCGTTAGTTTGTCGTGAACCGTCTCTTCAGATTTCGATTCACTTTTATTCGTTAATGCAGAGACTAACTGTGTAGTAACCTTTGAATGAAATTGTTGTTCCCCATCATAGATTTTTCGTATAGCTGTTACGAGCTCATCTGGATCACTATCTTTTACATAGTAGCCAGCCGCTCCTGCCTCGATTGCCGGTAAAATATGATCTTGATCATAAAAACTAGTTAATATCATTACTTTAACCGGCAGCCCTTCATTTTTAATTTGTTCTGTTGCTTCAATTCCATTTAACTTTGGCATAGATAAATCCATAATCACTATGTCCGGATGCAATTCTTTTATTAATTGTAAAGCCTCTTCTCCGTTTGATGCTTCACCAATGATCTCGATATCTTGTTGAGTATTTAGAAAAAAGATTAGTCCTCTTCTGACAACGTGATGATCGTCAGCAATTACTAATTTTATTGTCATGACTATTTCTCCTTCTTTAAAAAGGAATATTTACTATTATTTTTGTTCCTTTGTTTAGTTCACTTTTCAGGATAAATGATCCTTGTATCGCTTCCACTCTTTCACGCATACTTTTTAACCCTATTGTAGGAATACTTACATTTTCTAGAGACACAAAACCAGCACCTTTATCCTCAATTACCATGTTAATGTTTTTACCATTACTTGATAGTTGCAAATAAATGTCCGTTTGACCAGAATGTTTTCTACAATTATTAAATGCCTCTTGGCCTACTCTCCATAATGTCTCTTCTATTTTAGAAGGAAGAACATTGATTCCTTTGACTTTGCTATGTATTTTTAAACCTAGCATTTCACCATAGTTAATTAAAGCACTAACAATTCCATTTTCTATTCCTTGCGGTCGAAGCTGCCAAATTAACGCTTTCATTTCTGCCTGCGCTTCTTGTGCAATTTGTTGGATATGGTGGAATGTCTCTTTTACATTTTGGTTATCTGATACATTTCCCCCAGCTTTAGCTGTTATGTTGATCGAAAAGAGCAATTGACTAACTGAATCATGTAAGTCTTTAGCTAATCGATTTCTTTCTTCAATTACTTGAATTTCCTTCACTTTTTCAGTTAATTGAATTCTTTTTATTGCTGTTCCGATTTGTAATGCTACTGCTCCTAAGAGGTCTAACTCTTCTTGATCAAATTGTAATTTGTTTGATGCTGCTACATTCAATAATCCAAATGATTCCTCTCCGGCTTGAAGTGGTACAGTCGCATGGTGAGTCACGCCATTTGTGTCACCCCAATTATGAATCACAGATTCTTCTAATCTTTTACATTCCATTATATTTGAGGCTTTATTAAGTCTTCCTTGTACATATTTACTCACGCACCAGCAATCACCACAACACATCGGCTTTACTTCTTCATTTGTTAACGCTGGTGGTAGCTCATGAGAAGCGACTAATTCATAGTTACCATTTTTATCTATTAAAAATATCCACCCAGTTTCTAACCCTGTAATTTGAATTAGTTTTGCTAATGCACAATCGAGGGTACTGTGTAAGTCAGTACCCTCGTTTAATATCTCTGCAATCTCTTTTAATACTTGTAGTTCTAAAAGAAAAGATTTTTTACTCATTACTTTGTTGTTTCCTTCATACGTTTATCAAGTTGTTCTAGTACATAAGGCCATGCTTCTTCATGCTGATCTCTTGATAATTCATCACTGAAACCGGCATGTGTTAATTTAATCATAACACCATGATCTTTTGAAACGAATTCTACCGTAACAACTGTTTCAGATTTCGTTCCAGCTGTTATCCAAGTAATTTCAACCAGTCGATTTTGCTCAAGTTTTAAGAAACGACCATAATGTGGATGACGCATCTCATTAAATTCAGTTTCAAAGAAAAAGACAGAGTTCACTTTTGCTTCCATAATGACAGAATCCGGTGCTGCAAACCAACTACCAAAACCTTCAGTCCAGGCGTGATATAGTACGTCTATTGACACTTCCATTTCACGTTCAACCTGCAAACTATAAGGTCTATTCGAAAGATTAGGGTAACTAACGATATCCATCTTAATTCCTCCAATTGTTTTTATAGGCTTTTATTATTCATTTTCATTGATAATAGCAAGCATTTGGTGATCTTCCCATTTTCCATTAATTCTCACGTTTTTCTTGGCAATTCCTTCTTTATGGAAACCAGATTTTTCTAATACTCTAATTGAGCCTATATTATGAGGCATAACACCAGCCTCGATACGGTGAAGCTTTAATTCGGTAAAGGCATATTCTACTACAAGCTTAACTGCTTCAGTCGTATAACCTTTTCCATTTTGTTGCTCAGCTAAAGAATATCCAACAAAACAGCTTTGTAAATCCCCTCTTAGAATTTCAGCTAACATCGTATTTCCAATCAATTCTTCAGTTTCTTTTAAGTAAATACCGAAAAAATAGTACAGATCTTTATCACTTTTTTCTTTATTCGATTTAATGCGTTCCTGTTGAAATTCTAATGTATAAAAACTTTCATCTTTTATATACGTAAAGGGTTTGAAAAACTCTCTATTCTTCACTTCAAAATTTAAAAGCTCTTCTGCATCTTCAACTTCTAACATTCTTAAATAAACATTATTCCCTACTAATTTCATGATTATATCCCCCTCAAACTGATAATCTTCTTTATTATGTAAATTTTCTTTCTATTAATATAATACATTAAAAGTTACCTTTCCAAAGTAAAAAGCTATACTATCTTCCCTTTGCCCATAAGACTCTTGAATCAATATGACGAACTAATCGATGGACTAAAGGTTTAAATCCATTTTTGGACCAAAATCTTGAAGATTCTAGATTTGTCATTCTCCAGTCAGTCTCGCAACTTGTATATCCTGATTCCTTTGCATGAGTAAGACCATGTTGTAATAAAGCTGAGCCTACACCAACTCCTCTAGCAGTCTCAACTGTCGCACCAACCACCAAACTTACACATGAATCTGGTATAAGCATATTTTCATCTGATGCTTCTGCTGGCATATATACTTGAAAACCAACGACTTCATTTTTGTGAATGGCTAACCAAAATATAACTGTTTCATCATCTAATAATTCAGCGTACCCATCTTGATAATCGACTCTTTCTTCTATAAAACCAGGTGCGAATACTGGAGACTTAGCTTGATGTTCCATGATAACCGTCGCCAATGTTCGAATATCTTTTTCATCATCTTTGGTTGCTAAACGTATTTGAAGATCGGGATGAATACGATATGGCTCTATCCCTACTGATATGTCACGAATTCCGTGGACCTGTTCATATGCAAAACCTGAACGAAACCAAGCATTCAACATATTCGCATCAGCGCTTGGTACCATCACGTAATGATGGAAAGAACCATTATTGACCATTTCGTTTGCGAATACAGCGTACAACTCACGGTATAATTCTTCATTTTCCCCTTGAGCAATTGCTACTCCCGCATACTGAATCCATGTATGGCGTTCACGGTTTTTATCTGTTTGAATCGTACCAATCAGATAACCAACTAGCTGATCGTCTTTTATTGCTGCTACGCCAATCCAATTCTTCGCAACTAATAATTCAATCGCTTTCTTTGCATACTCTATATTTTCAAACTTAACTGGTAATTCTTTATTTACTTGTCTCTCATTTTGATGCCTTTTCGCCAATAAACTTGCTGCATCATTTATATAAGAATGCTTAAACTCTACAATTTTCATCTGAATCCTCCATAACTCGTAAAAAGAGTACATTTCTTTAGACTCTATTAATTTCAATAAAAAGAGCACTACTTCCTGCTAAAGAAGTAATGCTCTTTTTGTACTGTCACAATTAGCAACAATCCCAGTTGTATAGGACATTCGTAAAATTTCTATTTAATAAATCTTCTCTGGAAATAAAGAAGTTTGCAACGCCAACGTCACCAAACATACAGTCAATCGAATCATCCGAATCAATTTGTAAAAGTAAAATAGGATGCTCTTCTTTTTCTCTAGGATCAGCTTGTGTAAAGTATGGGTATCCACCTATTCGATGGCCTTCTCCAGCAAATGTTTCAATATATAATTCATGTAAATCATTACAATTTTCATGCTCTATGTTTTGATCAAGTGGTAAATTTTCTTCTATAATATCAAAATCAACTGAAAAAGCTGATACAGGTTGAACTGCTAAATCAAATGTCATACCTGCTTCTTTCCCAATAGGAAACTCTATATCTCTATCCTCGGTTACAAATGAAAAATCTTCAATTAAATCTGTTTCATTTAATCGCTCATGGTAAATCAGTTTAAAGTTATTCTTAGTTGGTTCATCGAAATCTATACCATAAACATCATCATCAGCTGATATGTAAAATTGTAGCAAGCCCGAGGTTGGAAACTCGTTCATTTGTGGTAACTCTGAGAAATTTATTTGTGCTAGTAGCTTCATCGGTTCCCCATTTTCGTCCATTGGATATTCCATTTGTTTAGGAAAATAAGGATCTCCACAAAACTTACTTTCTATTAAACTCGTCTTTCTTACATCCGTCTGAATGACAACCGAGTCTTTAACTGTCGACTCTATTAGATCCTTGTAGTTTAACAATTCTTTTGGTATTTCTAAACTTTTTACCATTTTACACCTACCTTTACATTATTAACTCCATCATATCAATCATCCTGAAATTGACAATTGCTTTATTAAATATATTCTATTAAAAGTATTTCTTTATCATCTAATAAAAAAAAATGTAAATATGCTATTTTTTCAAAGCTATATCCACTATGTTATAATACTCAAAAACCAATTGAAAAGAGTGTTAAACATGGATATTACATTTATTGGTTGTGGCGATGCATTTAGCAAAGTATTAGGCCATAATAGTGCCTTGCTTACTTTTAATCAGACAAATTTACTAATTGATATTCCAGATTCGAACTACTATCGAATAGATAGGATGGGATTATCTTATAGTGATATTGATAACCTATATATCACTCACTTGCATGGAGATCATATTAATGGCCTTGAGAAATTAGCATACTTTAGAAAATTTATTTCTCCATTAGAGCAGAAAGATAAAATTGTGAAAAAGATTAATCTATACTTACATGAAACATTGCTAGACGGTTTATGGGAAAGTGTAAAAAATGGATTAAAATTCACAAATGACGGCGAAAAAAATATAGAGGATTATTTTAATATATATACTGTAACTGACGCCTTTCAAATCGAAGGTGTACTATTTAACTTAATTCAAAGTCAACATGTTCCAAACATGCCTGTTTTCGGACTTTTTGTTGAAGACGAATTTTTCTATTCAGCAGACAGCGTATATAATCATCAATTGTTACAAAGCTTACTTCCAAAAGTTAAGAAAGTATTTTATGATATACATTTCTATCCATTTCCAATTCCAGTACATGCGAGTGTTCGAGATTTTGAAACATTACAGAATGAGGATAAGGAGAAAGTTTATGCTATGCACTATGATGATAGCAAAGTAAATACCTTATGTATTGAAGGCATAAAGCTAGTTCAACCATTTCAAAAAATCCATATTTAGTACATATAAAAAACCACTGAATCCGAGTAATCAGTGGTTTTTTATAACACAATCGTTTCTTAATGATATTCTAAGAACTCAATTCGATTTCCGAATGGATCATTCACAAAGAATCTTGTTCGACCTTCAATTGGTGGTTCTTCTTTTATTTCCATTTTTAATGATATAAATCTTTCTCGTAATTCTTCAATATTTGTAACGATTAGTCCAGGATGAGCTTTTTTAGGAGGAATATGATCTTCTTGGATACTAATATGAATTTCTTGGTGACCACAAATAAACCAACAGCCACCTCTGCCTTGTAAGTTTTCTGGTTTCGATATTTCCTTCATTCCAAGAATATCGCCGTAAAATTCCCTTGCTCTCTCTTCCCCACCCTTTGGTGAAGTAATTTGAATATGATCGATACCATTTATTTCAAAGCCCATATAATCCACCTCTTCATTCATCGTTCTATCATATTAAATGTTTTAACATCTTTAGCATATCAGAACATATAAAAATGAAAAGCATTACCTCTAATTGAAGTAATGCTTCTCATAATGAAGGATTAAATTAATTTCAAACCATTCGTAATCAGATTTTTCAGTGAATTATTTTTACTTAATTCTTCTAAATCCTTTTTAAGAGGTAATACTAAATGGTTTAATTTCGGATTTACAATTGATATTTCAAGTAATTCCAAACGTAATAACCAATCTTCTTTATGTGAACGATTTAGTTCATCATGCGTTTCAATTAATTTTTTAATACAATCATCACAGAATGTATTCTTCTCTCTAATAACTCTAACTTGTTGATATAGTTTTTCTAATTCAGTTAAAGGTGCTGGCGATTCCTCAACAACTTCAATCTCTTTTAGTGAATCATTAAAGTAAGTAGCTGGATCAGCTGCACCAGGGTAAGCCGATGTTACTTTAGATCCAACAGCCATATCAAAAGTTCCCCATTCCTTCTTAAACAATTCCTTACCTTCATAAGTAACTGTGCAGTCTTCAAATGAAATTAAAGCAACCTTATCATTATTTTTAATGATGTTTACAATTCTTCCGGAAGCGCTTACATTGCTCAAGAATTCTAAATCAACATAGTTTCCTACAACAATACCTAAATTTTTAAGCATGTCATCGTCACATTCTTCTAATTCTATATTTCCTTTAAGAAGTCCGATTGGTGTACCAAATCCTTTTGCATGGTAATCCTTACCGTGACCCTCTAATTGTTGATGATTAACTGATAATGCAGTCTCTCCAGTTGTATTAACATAAATTGCTTCACCATTTTCATCCTTTAAAATTGCGTGAACAATTCCTGTTACACTTAAGCCTGAATTTAATTCAAATGTCGCAACACTTTTCGATTTTAGCGCTTTATCTAAGCTTTCAGTACCACCGATGCGGAATGCCATTGTATTTGCTAATTCCTCAGCACCCTCCATTAGCTCTTCAAAGCTTTTACATACAAATAACTGTGCTTGCATTTCCGTTATATTTTTTGGATGTAACGTAGCAGCCTCTACAGAGAAAGGTAATTTCTCTACAGCATCTGTAAAGCAATGTGTACTTTCACCAACAGAAGATAATAAACCTGCACCGTAAATTTTTGGTTGATCAACATCACCTATTAAACCATATTCAACTGTTCTCCAAAATACACGTGAAATTTTTTCAGCTTCCGAAATTCCTACAATTGCGTTTTGTTTCTCCTCAACCAATCTTTGAGCCGCTGCTTTTTCTTCAGCAGTAGACTTTGGATCTTCCATTACAATCGTTAAGTTTCTTACAGCCTCAAATAATTCTTGCTTCTCCTTCGTAGCAAAAGCCTTTGCACCTATTGATCCAATTTTTTGTACATATTCTCTAAAAACTGGGTCAAATAATATCGGCGCATGCCCTGCAGCTTCATGAATAATATCCGGAGCCGGTGTATATTCGATGTTTGTTATTTGTCGGATTTCTGTTGCGATTGGTAAAATTCCATTTGCCAATAGTTCAAAAAATGCTGCACCAGGAATTAATCCATTTACAATTCCAGCACCCCATCCAATTTTAGAAAGGCACTCGTTCATTTCAGCAACATTTGGAATTTTTTCCGTTTCAATACCGGATTGTTTTAATCCATCAACAAATGCAGCGTGCGCTTTATCTTTTAAAGCATGATGATTTTGTCGCATAACATAACGCCACACAGCATGATCAATCGGTGTGTACAGATCATAATTTTGTTCCGACAAATATTGTTTTAAATGAGGTGGTATTATTTTTGTCTCAAAAGCAGCTTCTTTCATTTCTCAGTTCCCCTTTTTTTGTTTTTCACATAATAATCTATTACCTTACTTTCTTAAAAATACCCGTTCCCTCTATTCTTGCTAAAGCTTTTTTCGAGCATTTCTAAGCAAGTGTTCATCATTAAACCATTTCTACTTTTTCCAAATTACTCCTTCTTTCCCTAAAATCTTTTTTTATTCTGTATAAATAGTCATACTCATCAATCAAAAACATCACTCCCTTCAAATCCAGAAAAGTGGAACCGCCTCGCTCAGGACCGACAAGCATAAGACAAAGATCAGTGAAGGTTGCTTTTTAACCTTTGCTGGGCTTTGGCTTATGACCTCGAGGGACTAGGCGGTGGAACTAGACATCACGAAAAGTGGAACCGCCTCACTTAGGACCGACATTTTTAAAAATACTGTCTCTGTCACTAAGGACAAAAATAAAAAAATCCCTACTGTTTACACAGTAGGGACGAACATTCTAGTCGCGGTACCACCCTAGTTATTAGTACACAAATATAACAGTACTAATATCTTCATTTCATAACGGCTCTTCACCGTCTTCCCCTCACAGACTCGTTTCGAAGAAGATGCTCTAGGACTGTAATTCATGTTGTTTTTTGTACTGATTTGCACCACCATCAGCTCTCTGTCACAGGGAAAACATCACTACTTTGTTCCTTTCATTGCTCTACACTATTCAATTCATTTTTACTTAAAAATAAAAAAGTCCCTACTGTTTACACAGTAGGGACAAAATGGTTAAATTCGCGGTACCACCCTAAATTATTAGTATGTAAATTAGTATACTAATATCTTCATTTCATAACGGCTCTTCACCGTCTTCCCCTCACAGATTCGTTTCGAAGAAGATGCTCTAGGATTGTAATTCATGTTGTTTTTTGTACTGATTTGCACCACCATCAGCTCTCTGTTACAGGGAAAACACCACTACTTGAGTTCCTATCATTGCTTTGCGTCATTTGATTAATAACAACTTTATTCCTAAACGAAACAAATGTCAACATTTTTTTATTTTAAAATAAAATTATATCAATATACTTTATTTAGTTGGATTCACCAAAAAAATACAAGAGATATTAACCGAACAATTGTCAGCACTTTTATGTTTAAGTTAGAAAAAGAATTTTATTGTTTCATTATACTAGGTCATTTTACATGTAGAAGCATTACCGTTCTCTTTACTTATTTTATACAGTCTCTCAACAGTTTTTCTACTCTCCAGAATTCCTATATATTAGTACAAGTAACATGATTTTAAATTTTGGAATGGAAATCTCATTCTTTTTTTACTGAGTCTGTTTTTATTATATAATTATAGTTTTTCATTTTATTATTGCACAAATCATTTCAACTTTATCTTTAACCATACAAGAAAAAACCAAAAGAAAGAGCACAATCTTAATTGATTGTGCTCTTTTAAAAATTTATGCAGTTACATCTCGTTTTGAAAATACGTAAAAAGCTAGAAATAGGAAAACCACCAAATAACATATTAGTACAATGCTCGAGAAAGCCATCGTCATTCCTTCAACAAGAGGTGCTCCATCCATGTATTGCATAAGATTTGTGTTTGCAAAAAGTATGTATTTAGCCCATTCATATTTGGTTGCAATAATCGTAGTAATCACATTACCCATAAATAATAAAAATATAGATAAACCAATTGCTATCGTATTATTTCTAAAGATTGTAGAGACCATAAAAGCCATTGTAGCAAGCATAAATGTCTCAATGAAACTAAGTAAATATAGCTTTGCTGAATATAGTAATCGACTTTGCTCTTCAACATGTCCATCTACATATGCTAAGTAAGATGGATTCCCATCAGCCGGGCCAAAAAGTATTAAACCGATTACTAAAGATGCACAAAATAAAACCGCTAAAAATACAAGACCAAACAGAATACTAGTTAAATATTTTGATAAAATAATTTTACTTCTAGAATATGGTCTAATTAATAATAATTTAATCGTACCCCAGTTAAACTCACTTGCTACAATATTTGCTGCAATAATAATTGTGAATAAACCGACTAGTACAATTACGTCTGATGTACTATCAATAAATGTCCAAACATTTCTCTCCTCATTTGGAGATATATTATGTTTTATTCTATATTCATTTACTGCTATGTTTTTTTCAATAAATTTTCTATTTGGATCGTTTTTACCGACTTCTTTTAAATCTTTTTTCAGTGAATCAGTTTCTTGTTGTAGTACTTGTTTCCATTTATCATCAGTTACTTGTTGAGATTTACCTTCTGAATATTTTGTAAAACCTCCTACCACTCCTACTAAAATAATAACAAGAGCAATCATGACAAGTGTTCCCGGTCTTTTTATAATTTTTATCCATTCATTTTGTATCAATTTTATCATGGTCATATTCCCTTCTCTAAGAAATACTCAAAGTATGTATTTTTAAGATCACTATCTTACATCGATGAATTAAACAGTCGTTATTTCAAGGAAACGGTCTTCCAATGTTTTTGAATTCACCTTAATTCCATATATTTTTATGCCAGCATGAACTAATTTTTCAATCATTTCTGGAACGTCTTCTCTAGATGCTTGCACATAAATATCACTTTCATTCATCTCAACACTATATTTAGACAGTACTTTTTGAGCAGCACTTACATCACTAACTTCAACAATATATGTTTGAGATTCTTCGTTAATCAGCTCATTTACCGTTTGTACACCAACGAGCTCACCTTTTTGAATAATACCGATTCGATCACACATCATTTCCATCTCAGATAAAAGATGACTAGATACAATGACAGCCATCCCTTTTTCTCGTGTTAATTTTTGTAAATAGTCCCTCATCTCACGAATTCCAGCTGGATCAAGTCCATTGGTTGGCTCATCTAAAATAAGAACTTTTGGATCATGTAATAAGCATTGTGCTAGTCCCAAACGTTGCCTCATACCAAGTGAATATGTTTTAACTTTATTGCGAATCGCACTTGTTAAACCTACAAGCTCTACAACCTCATCAATTTTCTCTTTTGTGATCCCTTTTACCATTCTTGCATATTGCATTAAATTATCGTATCCACTTAGGAATTTATATAACTCTGGATTTTCAACGATCGCACCAATATTCGCAACAGCTTTTTCAAAGTCCGTTTTTATGCTGTTTCCGTTGATTATTACATCACCTTCTGTAATACTCATTAGTCCAACCATCATCCTAATAGTCGTTGTTTTACCAGCACCATTTGGACCTAAAAACCCAAAAACTTCTCCTTCATAAATATCAAAACTTAAATCAGAAACTATTTTCTTATTTTTGATTACCTTGGTTAAACCTTTCATTTGTACAATCGATTTTCCCATGTTGTCCTCCTATTTAGCTGTTTAACAGTATTTCAAAATAAAATAAATCCATCATATATCTTATTCTATTAAATGATTAGAAACCCTTTAAAAATGTTAAAATTTTCCTTTTTTTTATAATAATATGTACTTTTATTATATATTTTGTGCACTTAATCTTAGATAAAATATCAGTTTGTACAATCAAAAGTGAAACAAGCGTAATATGATATACAAATGAATCCGCAAATTAAAAGTTCATAGACAAAATAAGGATTCTCATTAAGTCTATACCATAAAGAAGTACAGAAAGAGCATTATTGGAGCTTAACATAAAGTTAGACATAGCTCGTTCTCGAAACATATTTTTAAACAATTTGTCATACGATTTAACACAATTACATTTCACCAATACGTAATGCTTCAAAATGAAATAGTATCAACTGATGATCAATATTCACATGCCTAACTATGCGATTTTGATGGAGGATACTTGATTGATAAACTATTTAAAATTATTTATGTATATTATTTTTTTACTAGTCGCAATTTATTTGGATATAAAATTGTAACTTGTAACCCTTTTGAACATATAAAAAAGAAAACCAAACTGGTGGTTTTCTTTTTTTATGTCGTATTTACTTATTGACAATTTTTCCTTATAAAATATAATAAACTTATCATATGTTAACTAAAAATATAAATAAGTTAACATTAAGAATGGGGGATTTTAAATGCATCCAGAAAGATTGAAAATGCTTATTACTGCAGCTTTATTTGCATCGATTATTGGTATACTTGCACAAATATCTATTCCTTTACCATTTTCTCCAGTACCAATTACAGGTCAAACTCTAGCAATCGGACTTGCTGCTACAATTTTAGGTAGAAAATATGGAACAATTTCAGTACTGATTTATTTAGCAATTGGTGCCATCGGAGTACCTGTATATGCGGAATTTTCAGCTGGATTTAGTGCACTTATTGGGCCAACTGGTGGCTATTTAATAGGATTTATACCGACTGTATTGATCATTGCTTACTATATAGAAAAAACTAGTTTCACAGTCTTACAGGTTTTCATAGCAAACACGATTGGAATGCTAGTTACATTACTATTCGGAACGATTTGGTTAAAAATCTCTCTGGATTTAGGTTGGAAAGCAGCTCTAACAGGTGGATTTTATCCGTTTATCATTTTAGGTCTTGTTAAAGCTTACTTAGCCGCTTCAATTGGGGTAATTGTAAGAAAACGTCTTGAGAAAGCTAATTTATTAAAAGTAGAAAATAATATTTCAGCTTAATATTAAAAGAACCCTTATATATGGGTTCTTTTGTTTTTTATTCAACTTTTAATTAAACGTTTGTTTGGAAATCCATATACTCCTCCTCTCCCTTATTTACCACCAGATTACTAACTACTTATCAAATGAAAAAACCACTCAAAAATGAGTGGTTTCCTTGTTAGTTTGAAACCTCAACAGATTGAACAACTGCACGGTCCTTTTTTTGTTTAATCGTTACAATATAATCTTGACCTGGCTGATTATACTCATCCATTTGATGCTCTGGAATATAAAATCGATCAAGATTATGGTTGATATTGATTACTTTTTCGCCATTATCATATGAATCGTAGAGATATGATATTTTAGCACTGATATATTTTAATTTTTCAGGGCGTTGATCTGTTACATAGTCAAAAACATAAAGCTCCTTTTCACTCTTTTTGAACACAATATAAACCTTCTGCCCTTCTTTTGGTTTCGCTTTACCTTTCCAATCCTTATCATTAATTTCATCGAATTTATATGATAGTGCAGCATAGTGACCAAATAATGGCTCAATGGGATCTAAGCTTTTTGCCTCAATCTTAAAAGTGTCAGCAGTTTGTTTAAAGTACAATATGCTCCCAAGTAATGAAAGCAGCAATATTAACTGTATGAAAGACAATAATATTAGTTTTATTTTATTTTGCATATTCATCACCTCTTGCTTTTTTCGATTGAATAAAGACGATATAAAGTATAGCTGCAAGTATGATGAATACGATTGATTTACCTATGAAAGTAACAGATAACCCTGTGTAAATACCAATTACAAGAATAATAAAAGTAATAAAGCCAATAATCATGCTTCTTTTTTCTTCATGAGAAACACCGAAAAATAAGCGAATACAAGAATAAGCGAATAATATTAAAACACCAACAATCATATTAGCTAATTCGTCCTGAATACCAAAAATCGGTAATAAGAAAATGAAAAGATAAATCCAGAGATAATTTTTAATTAGCTCATTATTCTTCCATTTTCGATAAACGGTATAAATAGCTAATAAAATGAACATTAGCATTAGAATATTGAACACTGGAAACGCTAATTCTTTTTGAATTTCATGAATTACATCAAAAGTTACTCCCATGATCGTAATGATAAATGTAGTAATCCAAATAAATGGAGTAATGAAAGGCAGTAATACATAATCAATCACTCCAAATTCATTAAGTAGCCACAAAACAAATATTACCGTGATGATTGGTATGATATATTGACGATCAGAATACGTCTCAAAAAATACGATAATAATATACCCTAAAAAAGTATAGTTGAAGCTCGCATTCCAACGAGTTTTCATTTTCAATAGGAAATAAATTGAACAAAGTAATAATGGTAGCTGTAAGAGATATACATAAGATGTTCCATTATCAGCACTATAGTTTAAACTAAATAATCCAATACCTAAAAATAAATAATAAAACATGTCATGCCTTAAAAAGTAATAATATAGAAAGGCTAATATTGTCCAAGTAATAAGAAAAATTGGGCTATCGCTAGAAAATTGATACATTTGTACAATTAAAACGAAAGCACACGCATATCCGATTACATTTATGAAATTCAAACAATTTCCGAAAAGTTCTTTTCCTTTTTGATAACTGATAAACGCCGCTGAATGAAAAATAATTAATGTAACAAAAATAATGATTAATCTTACTGTTTGATCGTAATTATTCCAGTTGCTTCCAACGAGCGCAAGTATTGAAAATGCAACTAGTAAAGCAATAAGAAAGGGTACGATATTCGTTAAAAACGACTGCTTCTCACTTTTATTCTTATGATTTTCATAGGTTAGAATTCTGCTTACAGTCTCGTCATCTATTAACTCATGAGACCGCCACTCTTTTAGTTTTTGATCAATTTTATTCATTGTTTGCCCCCTGTTTGTTGTGCAAATTAAATGCGCTACTTTAACGTCAAAATATTTCAATGGATTAAGAAACTTTTAATGTTTCAATATCATTATAAGCTCCTATTACTGTTTCTAGTATCAATAGTTCTAAGATTTAGATGATTAAGAGAATGAATCAAACGTTTGTTTAACTATTTTGATAAAAGCTGTTTTCTTATAAATTTTGCTATCTAAGTATGCACAACTACAGGTCGCTTCCTTTTCGTAGGGCGAAAACTAAGCCTCCTCGACTGGCCTGCGGGGTCATGAGCCTTGAGTCCACAGGAAGTGGGTCATGCATTCGTTACGATAGGACGCCGTGGTTTTAGAATGCCTACCTTACTTGCCCACAAGAGTCTCGCACATTCCGTTGTAATCAACTACTGTCTTTATGGTTTCAAATCCAAAAAGTAACAACCTTATATAGAAGAGAGCATTGAAAAAAAAAGAAAAGCCCTCCATTTCTGGATTGCTTCACTTACATGTCTTATCCTCTATTCTTCTATATTATCTATATCTATTAATCCCAAATATTCGGTCGTTCAATATTCATTGTTCTCATGTAGTCCAATAATTGGCCAGTATGAACAGATTCGTGATAAGCCACTCTTAGTAGCATATCTCCTAAAGTACGGATATATCCGACGTCTGAACGATCTATTCTTACACTCTCAAGTTCAGACACTTCTATTGATTTAAGATAGTTTATAAATTCATTTCGAAGAGGTATTGCTCTATCTAAATCATCTTGTACATTCGTAAATTCAATTAATTCGTATGGATTTTCAGGATTTGTTATACTCTTTCTATTTTGTAAGATTTGAAGATAAATATACTCACTTTCTAGTACATGCCGAACCATTTCCGCACAAGTTAATGCTTTTTCATCTGGCTTCCAATTTAACATATTAGTAGGAATTGCCTGCCAAACTTTCATACTTCTGCGTCTTATTTCTTCAAAATTTAGTACAATTAAATCGATTTGGTTCATTAAAATCCCTCCTTATATTATTAGTAAATTATACCATTAATTAATGCGATATGCGAACTAATGTTCTAAAAAATATTTTTGAACTATTTCATCGTTTCTGCATTTATTGTAGATTCCCTTTTCGTATGTTAGTCTTTTCATGACGAGTAAATACTGAATATTCTTTTCAAATGGAGGTAAAAATGTTCAAGATCATGATTGTAGAAGATGATGAGAAAATTAGAAAAATAGTCTCTGAAACTTTACAGAAATGGCAGTTCGAAGTAATTGAAATCAATCAGTTTGATCAAGTACTTACTGAGTTCGAGAAAGCTCAACCTCATTTAGTATTATTAGATATTAACCTACCGTCTTTGGATGGCTTTTATTGGTGTCAACAAATTCGAACGGTTTCTAAGGTTCCAATCATATTCCTTTCATCAAGAAATCAAAATATGGATGTCATAATGGCTATTAATATGGGTGGAGACGATTTTGTTCAAAAACCATTTGATTTAGGTGTTTTAGTAGCAAAAGTAAGTGCATTACTAAGAAGAAATTATACATATCAAGATGAAAGTAATACGGAGTTAATTCATCGTGACTTAAAGTTTCATTTAAATAACTCATCAATTGAATATCATAACAACTCAGCAGAGCTATCACGAAATGAGTTTATTATTATGCAAATTTTAATGCGAAACATTGGTAAAATCGTATCGCGCGAGGATTTAATGCAAGCATTGTGGAATGATGAACAATTTGTGGATGATAATACTTTGACTGTAAACGTCAATCGTTTAAGAAGAAAAATAGCTGGACTTGGTCTTGATGAATTTATCATTACTCGTAAAGGGTTAGGTTATCTAATATGAAGCAGTTTTGGCTATTTCTAAAGTTCGAAAAATCTTATCTCTTTATGTTCATTATTAGCAACATTGTTTTAGGTGCGTTGTTTTATACGGACCCAACAATCTCTCTAAAGTGGCATACATTCATATATGCAACTACATTAAATTTACTTATTTTAACAGGTTTTTTACTTTATCGCTTTCAGAAAAACATTCATATTGTTCGTCGAATTGATGAAGAAGATCACGAGAATGTATCATTTGAAGGTTTCTTTTATCAGCAGCATTTAGAAGAATTTAAAAAAAATCAAATTCGAACAATAAATGAAATTCAGTATAAACAGAAAGAGTATCATGATTTTATTGTATCGTGGTTTCATGAAATCAAAACGCCTATTTCAGTATTAAGATTAATGCAGCAAACTGAGTTTGATGAGAAAAGCTTAGGGGAAGAAATAGCCAAAATAGAGCATTATGTAGACCAAGCCCTTTATTATGCGAAACTAGAAAACTTTCATCAAGATTATGAAATCGTAAATTGCAATGTGGAACGGATCGTAAAAGAAGTTGTTAAGAATAACTCTAAGGCGTTTATTGCTAAAAAAATTCGTTTACACTTATCTTTACATTCTACGGTTGTTCAAAGTGATTCCAAATGGCTACAGTTTATATTAAATCAATTGATTAGCAACAGTTTAAAATATACGAGTAGTCATGGAGAAATCTCAATTTCTACTGATGATACGGTGAAAGAAAAACGTTTAATTATCCAAGATTCGGGTATTGGAATTGATCAGCAGGATCTTCCTCGCATTTTTAATCGTGGATTTACGGGTAAAAATGGACGTATTTTTACAAAATCAACTGGCATGGGACTATACTTAGCACAAGAGTTATCAAATAAACTCGGGCATTATATAACTTGCACTTCGGAAGAAAATGTCTTTACGAGATTCGTGATTCATTTTCCTAAAAATAGTGATCCTTATTTATCGACGATAAAACAATAAAATGAGGATGTGTTGATTTCCACTTCAGGATGCTCGCTTTCCATGGGGCGGGCGCTGAGCCTCCTCGGCGAGCCTCCGGGGTCTCAGCTGTCCCGCAGCTCCCATAGGAGTCGAGCACCTTCCGTTTCAATCAGTGTGTTATTGAAAGACTCTAAGAGATTGAATACTACTACATTTAAAAATCTATATTCTTAAAATTGAAAAACTAATTTATACGTTTTTGGGTAAAGTCACCCTTTATGGGTCACTTCTTTGTCACATAGTTTTTAACCTATAGATATAGAATGCATTTTTATAAGAAAAAGACATAAAAATTGATGTTAGTAATGGTGGCGTCTTAAGGTCTGATTGACTTAAGGACGCCACTTTACATTTATAAAAAAGGTTGTGTTGATTTCCACTGCAGGATGCTCGCTTTCCGTGGGGCGTGCGCTGAGCCTCCTCGGCGCATTCGCGCCTGTGGGGTCTCACCTGTCCCGCTACTCCCACAGGAGTCGAGCACCTTCCGTTGCAATCTTATTGTTTAATGAGAGGATGACTCTAAGTACTATCTTAAAATTACTGGCAGTATAAAATACAATATTTATAAATTAAAAAACTACTTTTTTTGTTTTTGGTTTAACCACCCTCTCTGACTAATTCAGTGTCATAGATACCTATAAAATTTAAACGTAAGAAAAAAATATAAAAAATAGAACAGCTTTTTATAAAGCAAAAGGCTTCGGATTTATGGCTAAATTGAAGATGACTTAGATGGTCACATCCTAAAAACAGTAAGAATGGTTCTGAAAGTGTAAAACTCTCATGTAGCTAGTTTTTTAACTAAATAATTAACGATAAAAACAAAAGGACCAAATCCTATGCGATTTAGCCCTTTTATTAATTTATCTAATTATTTCCTTATACTCTTAAGCTGATTCTACTACATGTATTGACTTTTCTTTTTTATGATTCTTAGCGTCTTTGGTTCACTATTTTATAATAAATACTTGTAGATGATAAATAAAATAAACAGTATATCAAGGTATAGACTAGAAGAACTCCTAAAATTACATTTGTTAGTTCTGGAAAATCTTGAACTGAGTCTAGCATGTAGTATTTAAGAATTAGCCAGCTATGAATGATGCCTAATACTAGAGGAGGCATAAAAACAAATAGTAATTGTTTGCGAATGATATTTTTCATGATTTTATTATTTACTCCTATTTTACGTAGGATGGCATATTGTTTTTGCTCTTCAGTTGCTTCACGCAATTGTTTAAAGTAGATAACACTAGCTAGCGCAAACAATGCTATGATTGCAAGGAAGCATGCTGAAAAAAGCATTAGTGAAGAGCTTTCAATTTGCTTTGAATATACGTCAGCAAAGGATGAGTAATAGACATTTGGCGTTTTGGTAACCACTGAATAAATATCTTTTGAAAGTGATTCAGCGTTTTTGGCATTTTTAATTGTATAAAGCTCGTACTGTTGTTTGATTGCACGGGCCTTTAATTCTGAGTATGCTTCATCTGAAATAACCAGGACTGATGGTTTTTTGTCCATTGATCCGTGTGGACTTGTTGCCCATCCAATTAAGGCATAATCCTTCTTTTCCACCAAGCTGAATGTCTTTTCTTGATTCGTTTTGATGCTAAATTTAGGTCGCTTATTTTGCTTATAAACTACTCCAAAGTCAGTTCCTTGAGAAAGCGAGACAGCTTCTGTTCCCTTTAGTTTAACTTTTTGGTCATCGCCTCGTTTTGAGACGATTTGATTGTAAGTAGTTTCGTTAAAAAGAAAAACTTCTTTTGAGAAATATGAAGGCTCCTCAAATGCTAATTTTCGGTCTGAAATCGCTTTTGATACTAGCCCCTCAATTGTTTCGTGGTCTTCAATTTTATGATCTGATTTTTTAATCAGACTTTCAATTTTAATATTTGTTTCTTTATTTATTGATTGATAAGCAATATTGTTCGGTAGGTTCCTGTCTACTGCCTCAAATTGTACCTTGTAATTTATCGTTACAAATCCAATTAATATGATTAATATGGCACTAAATAAAGTAATAAACGTTAAGTTTAATGTATTACTTCTTATTTGAAACTTTAACGAAGACGCCCAAAGTACTGTGTTACCTTTTCGATAATTTTTTCTACTACTAATATATTGAAGTATCCATCCAGTAAACTGGCGGAAGAATAAATAAGTTCCGCCTATTATGCCGATCGTTACAGCAACTAATCCTATTTTTGCGTGATCCTGCCATAAAACAGACTCTCTACCACTACTAATACAAAATACTGAAATCCCTAATAACAAGATCGAGAGTAGTGCTAAAAATGGTGATGATTTAAACGCCTTTTCCATTTTTGTATGAGCATGAAAAAGCTCAATTAATTGGACTCTTCGAATCATAAAGAAACTTTGAATACTGATAATAACAGCTAGTAAAAAAAATAGTAAAACAGTAGAACCAATTGCTTCAATTGGAAAATTCAAAGAAATGACGTTCTTATAATTCATTAAATTCATCAGTAACATGCCAAAGAATTTTGAAAGTAGTCCTCCTACTAACATGCCACTTACTAAAGAAAAACCACCGATTATGAGATTTTCATAGAATATCATTAAGGTGATTTGTGTTTCACTCATTCCAAATAATAGATACATTCCAAACTCTTTTTTCCTTTGTTTCATAAAAAATGAATTAGCATATAAAATGAAGAAAATGATAAACAGGAATATGACAACGGTCGCGATCATTACACCCATTTGGAAATTTTCCTTATTCTTAAGTGCATTCATAATATCGTCGTTATACATTAAAGCCGAGAATGTAAATTGAATAATAACACCGATTATCATTGATACTAAGTAAATTGTATATAATCGAAAATTCCGCTTAATATTCCGCCTCGTTAGCTCAAGAAGGCTCATGATTTATTACCTCCCATTAAGCTTTGAGTATCTAAAATACGATCATAAAATGTTTTTTGATCCTGATCTCCTTTATACAGCTCATTGACAATCTTTCCGTCTCTTAAAAAAATGACACGTTTACAATAACTTGCAGCATATGGGTCATGTGAAACCATTAATATCGTAGTTTGAAAAGTCTCATTTAGGTTCACGAGTTGTTCCAATAATTGTGTAGCCGAACGTGAATCAAGTGCTCCTGTTGGCTCATCTGCAAAAACAATTGCTGGATTTGTTATAATTGCGCGAGCAGAAGCAGCTCGTTGCTTTTGTCCCCCTGAGATTTCATTCGGATATTTATGAAGGATATCTTCAATATTTAAAGCCTTAATGATTGGACTTAAACGTTCTTCCATTTCTTTTGTTGATACATTCCGTAGGGAAAGTGGTAATAATATATTTTCTTTTACATTTAATGTATCTAGTAAGTTATAATCCTGAAAAATAAATCCCATATGTTCTTGCCTAAAATTCCTTAACGCCTTTTTATTTAAATCTAATAAGGATTGCTCTTCTAGCCATACTTCTCCGCCAGTGAATTGATCGATTGTAGATAATACATTCATTAATGTAGACTTACCTGATCCAGATGGACCCATTATTGCTGTAAACTCTCCTAAACTAACTATCAAATCAATATTTTTTAAAACGGTTGTTTTTCCATAGTTTTTAGATAAATTCTTTGTTCGGATTACAGTTTTCATATTGATGACCTCCTATTCATGTTAAATATAATCTGAATTCATTTAGATAACCATCGATTTAACATGAACTAACGTGACGATATTGTCACTTTCAAACAATATATTATTTTATGTTACCCTGCTAATGATAACTGATGCACTTACAGCACTATCAAATCTATTTATAATTTAATCATAAAAAAACAGCCCTTTTTAAAGGACTGTTATCTTTTATCATACCGGATATACACCATGCTTTTTCGTGCTTGGCGTTTCATATGATTCTGAATAGTATTCAAATCGTTTAATTAGCTCAGATCGTAACTCTTCTGGTTGAATCACAACATCCACCACTAATTCTGATGCTAATCGGTAAATATCAATATCCTCTGAATACTCCTTACGCTTTTCTTGAATGAATGCAGCTTGTTCTTCTTTTGGTAAGCTTGCAATCTTATTAGCATATACCGCGTTTACTGCAGCTTCAGGACCCATTACTGCAATTTGAGCAGATGGGAATGCAATTACACAGTCCGTTTCAAATGCAGGACCAGCCATTGCGTATAAACCAGCACCATATGCTTTACGAACAATAACCGAAATTTTTGGTACTGTTGCGTTACTCATGCTGTATAACATTTTCGCACCGTGTCGGATAATTCCTGCACGTTCTACTTTTGTACCAATCATAAATCCTGGTACATCCATTAAGAATAATAAAGGAATATGGTAGGCATCACATAAATTGATAAATTTAGCTGCCTTATCCGCTGAATCAGGGAATAATACCCCACCTTTAACCTTAGGTTGATTTGCTACAATCCCAACACTTCGTCCATCAATTCTAGCAAAACCAGTAACCAATTCAGGTGCGAATAATTTTTTGATTTCAAAGAATGAATCTTCATCTACTACTCGATCAATAAACTCATAAATCGAAAATGGTACGTTTTGATTACCTGGGATAATTTCAGCTAATGATTTTTCTTTCACTACTGGGTTCTTTGCTTCTACAACAGGTGATGCTTGTTTAAAGTTCGCTGGTAAAAATGATAAATAATCTTTTACTTGTCGAATTGCATCTTCTTCTGACTCACATAAAACATCTCCACATCCTGAAACTGAACAGTGCATTCTAGCTCCGCCCATTTCCTCAAGCGTTACTTTTTCACCGATTACCATTTCAGCCATACGAGGTGATCCTAAATACATAGAAGAGTTTCCTTCAACCATGAAAACAGCATCACAAAATGCTGGTATATACGCGCCACCGGCAGCTGATGGACCAAATAATAAACAAACTTGAGGTACTTGGCCAGACAGCTTAATTTGATTATGGAATATTCGTCCTGCTCCTCTTCTTCCTGGGAACATAAATACTTGGTCAGTGATACGTGCACCAGCCGAATCTACAAGATAGATCAATGGGCATAGCATTTTTTGGCAAGTTTCTTGGATACGAATAATCTTCTCTACCGTTTTTTCACCCCAAGATCCTGCTTTTACAGTAGAATCATTCGCCATTACACATACTGTACGACCATTAATCTTTCCGATTCCTGTAATAATTCCATCTGCCGGAAACTCATCATTTACACAATTGGCAAATAAACCATCTTCTACGAAACTATCCTTGTCTACTAGCTGATTAATTCTCTCTCTAGCAAAAATCTTTCCAATTTTAGCATTGCTCTCATGATACTTTTCTTTCCCACCAGAAAGTATTTGGTCTTTTCGAGCTTGATATGTTGCTTCGTTTGACATGTGAGTTACTCTCCTTTGTATTGTGGTTGACGTTTTTCTTGAAACGCATTTAAGCCTTCCATACGGTCCTCAGTATGTAGTAATCTTTCATACTCATAAGTTTCTAATCTTAAACCTAAATCTAACGGTAGATCGAAACCAGATTGAATCGCTTTTTTTGCTGCACGTATTGCAAGAGGTCCTTTACTTGCAATTGCTTCACAAATTTCTAATGCTTTATTTTGTAATTCATCTAATTCAACAACATGCTCCAAAATTCCAATTTGCTCGGCTTCTTGTGCATTTAATCGTTTACCTGTATAAATTAATTCCTTAGCTTTTCCGATTCCAACCAAGCGAGGTAATCTTTGTGTTCCACCAGCTCCAGGGATTATCGCTAAGGATGTTTCTGGTAAGCCAACTATTGCATCTTTATGAGCAAGTCGAATATCGCAAGCTAACGCAAGTTCCAAGCCTCCACCTAATGCAACACCATTAATAGCTGCAATTGCTGGCATTGGAAGCTTTTCAATTTTAAAGAATAGGGATCCAATCATAGCAACTGTTTCCCTAGCTTCACTTTCAGTCATGCCTCTTCTTTCCTTTAAATCAGCCCCACTGCAAAAGTAAGAAGAACCACTACCTGTAAATAATACTGCACGAATCTCTGATGCTTTTGATAATTTATCCATTTCATCATGAAGAGCATCTAGTAATTCCCGAGATAAGGAATTTGCTTGTTTTGTTCGATTAAGCGTAAATACTCTTACATGACCAATATCATTCACAAGTAAACAAGATTCCATTTAAATACTCTCCTTTGAACCATTCCATACGGAAAATAATTTACTAACTGGCGTCAAGTTCATCGTCTCAGAAATATAATTTGTCGCATGGTGAAGTTTCTTTTCATCAACACCAGTTGAAATACCTAATCGATGAAGTAATGAAACAATATCTTCAGTAGCTACATTTCCACTTGCACCAGGTGCATACGGACAGCCACCTAATCCTCCAGTTGAAGAATCGAATCGTTCAATTCCAAATAACAATGAAGTATAAAGATTTGCCATCGCACGACCATATGTATCATGAAAGTGCATTGCAATTTGATCAACAGATATTTCTTTTAATAAATCTTCTAGAAATTCATTCACTTGATAAGGTGTAGCAATTCCAATCGTGTCTCCAAATGAAATTTCATCTACACCACAATCAACTAACTGATTAGCCATTTTAATAACCTGAACAGTATTGATATTGCCTTCATATGGACAACCAAATACTGTTGATATATATGCTCTTGTTGATTTTTTATGCTGTTTACATTCAGTGATCATTGAACGAATTTCATTCATTGACTGCTCAATACTAGCGTTTTTATTTTTCAAGTTATGTGTTTCACTGGCAGAAACGAAAAAGTTAATTTCATCTGCATCAGCCTCAAAGGCACTAATTAGTCCTCTTTTGTTTGGGACAAGCGCTGCATAAGTAACCCCATCTTTTTTGTTAAGTTTTGTGAATAGATCAACAGAGTCACTAAGTTGAGGAATCCAGTCTGGCCTAACAAAGGAAGAAACTTCAATATAAGATAAACCACTTTCTACCAATAAATCGATCCATTCAAGCTTCTTTTCTGTTGGAACAAATTGTTTCTCATTTTGTAACCCATCACGTG
>Ga0209025_1000753_pt1 | contig 54198 bp, 44 predicted proteins | sample AraplaMF_Col_mLB_FD_184256 | JGI IMG/M metagenome (GOLD analysis project Ga0209025, IMG submission 184256) | Arabidopsis root microbial communities from the University of North Carolina, USA - plate scrape MF_Col_mLB (SPAdes) (version 2) | ecosystem: Host-associated > Plants > Roots > Endosphere... | reverse complement strand
GCATGAACCCGATGGACCTGAAGCGCGGCATCGACCTGGCCGTCGAGGCCATCGTCGCCGACCTCAAGAAGAACTCCAAGAAGGTCACGTCCAACGCGGAAGTCGCGCAGGTCGGCACCATCTCGGCCAACGGCGACGAGTCGGTCGGCAAGATGATCTCGACCGCGATGCAGAAGGTCGGCAACGAGGGTGTCATCACCGTCGAGGAAGCCAAGACCGCCGACACCGAACTCGACGTCGTCGAGGGCATGCAGTTCGACCGTGGCTATCTCTCGCCGTACTTCATCACCAACGCCGAGAAGATGGTCGCCGAGCTCGAAGACCCCTACATCCTCATCTTCGAGAAGAAGCTGTCGTCGCTCCAGGCGATGCTGCCGATCCTCGAGGCCGTCGTTCAGACCGGCAAGCCGCTGCTGATCATCGCCGAGGACGTCGAGGGCGAGGCTCTCGCCACGCTCGTCGTCAACAAGCTCCGTGGCGGCCTGAAGGTCGCGGCCGTCAAGGCTCCGGGCTTCGGCGATCGCCGCAAGGCCATGCTCGAGGACATCTCGATCCTGACCGCCGGCCAGATGATCTCGGAAGACCTCGGCATCAAGCTCGAGACCGTGACGCTCAACATGCTCGGCCGCGCCAAGAAGGTGCGCATCGAGAAGGAGAACACCACGATCATCGACGGCGCCGGCAAGAAGAAGGACATCGAGGGCCGCGTCGCGCAGATCAAGGCGCAGATCGAGGAGACCACCTCGGACTACGACCGTGAGAAGCTGCAGGAGCGTCTGGCCAAGCTCGCCGGCGGCGTCGCGGTCATCCGCGTCGGCGGCGCGACCGAGGTCGAGGTCAAGGAGAAGAAGGATCGCGTTGACGATGCCCTGAACGCCACCCGCGCTGCGGTGGAAGAAGGCATCCTGCCCGGCGGCGGCGTCGCCCTGCTGCGCGCCCTGAACTCGGTCAAGTCGATCAAGACCCAGAACGACGACCAGAAGACCGGCGTCGAGATCGTCCGCAAGGCGATCGCTGCCCCGGCCCGCCAGATCGTCGACAACGCCGGCGATGACGGCGCGGTCGTGATCGGCAAGCTGCTGGAGTCGAAGGACTACGCCTGGGGCTACAATGCCCAGACCGGCGAGTACGGCGACCTGGTCAAGGCCGGCATCATCGACCCGACCAAGGTCGTGCGCACGGCGATCCAGGACGCGGCTTCGATCGCCGGCCTGCTGATCACCACCGAGGCGATGATCGCCGAGACGCCGAAGAAGGACGCCCCGATGCCCCCGATGGGCGGCGGCGGCATGGGCGGCATGGACTTCTGAGGAAGTCCGAGCTCTCACGCTCGAACGTTACAGAAGGCCCGGCGCAAGCCGGGCCTTTTTCGTTTCCGGCCAAGCTTTGCACAGGCATGAGCGGCCGCGCGCTTGCGCCGACTTTGGTTGTAGGCCCTAGATCGCGGAAGGTGCGGCATCCTGCCGCGCCCTGCTTTCGGGGGTCTTTTCCCATGAACAACCCTGCCCTGGGCGATGCCGCCAAGCTGGTCGGCCGCATCCTGCTCGCCCTGATGTTCGTGCTCGCCGGCTGGTCCAAGATCAACGGCTATGCCGGCACGCAAGGCTACATGGCCTCGGCCGGCGTCCCCGGCATCCTGTTGCCGCTGGTCATCATCGTCGAGCTGCTCGGCGGCTTGATGATCATCGTCGGGTTCAAGACCCGCCTCGTCGCCCTTGTCATGTGCGCCTTCACCCTCGCCGCCTCGGTTCTGTTCCACATGAACTGGGCCCAGCCGATGCAGCAATTGCTGTTCCTGAAGAACCTCGCCGTGGCCGGTGGCTTCCTCATGCTGTTCGCGGCCGGCGCGGGCGCCTATTCGGTCGACAGGGAGTGAGGCTCATCACAAAACGCTGAAAAAGCGCGGCCCGGCCTTGAGCCGGGCCTTTTTTGTGCGCAGGGCTCATCTACAACGCTCTCTCCTACGCAGCGCGCCTCCCGCGCTGATTCCCCGACAAGGACGATGCCATGCGCCTGTTGAGTTTCGCCGTCGCCGCGCTCGCCGTGATCGCGCTCGTGGTCGGCCAGCAAAGCGGCAGCGCCGGCATCCTCGGCCTCGGCGCCGTCGGCGTGCTACTGGCATTCGCCACCTTCCGGGCGACGACGATCAGCACCTTCCTGAAGATCTTCTCGGTCATCTTCTCGGTCGAATATGTCGTGACCGGCGCCGGTGCCGTGCTGGCGCAAGCCGGCATCTGGCCGTCCGACTGGCAGGCGATTGCGCCGCCGTCGAGCCTGCCAACGACCATCGCCGTCTTCGGCATCCTCGTCTATGCGATCTCCTTCATCCCGGCGATCCGGCGGATCGCCCGGCTGGCCTCGCCCTATTACGAGGCGCCTGAGCTGACCACCGCCAAGCTCTGGCCGGTGAAGCCCTTCCAGATCGGCACCGGCCGGCTCGGCATCGCACTGCTGGTCTTCCTCGTCGTGCTCAACCAGCTCCAGGTCGGCATCTCGCTGCGCCTCTCCTTCTTCAACCGCGACTTCTACAACGCGATCCAGGAAAAGGACGCCAACGGCTTCTGGTACCAGCTGATCTATGTTTTCAGCGTCTGGGCGGCGATTGCGGTCATCTCCAACCTGATCGAGGTCGTCGCGAACTATACGCTGCTGATCCGCTGGCGCCGCTGGATGGCCGAGAAGTTCAGCGGAGCCTGGCTGAACAACGCCAACCACTACCGGATTTCGTTGGCCGGAACTGCCGACAATCCAGACCAGCGCATCGCCGAAGACACGCGCGCCTTCGTCAACCAGACCTATAACTTCGCCCTGCCGCTGCTGACGCAGGTGTCGACGCTCGTCTCGTTCTCGATCATCCTCTGGTCGATCCCGGTCGCCAGCGTCGTGCCCGGCACCGAGATCAGCATCCCCGGTTTCATCTTCTGGATGGCGCTGATCTATTCGGTCGCCGCGACCTGGATCGCCCATCTGATCGGCCGCCCGATGATCGGGCTGGAATTCGAACAGGAGAAGCGCGAGGCGAATTTCCGCTACGCCCTCGCCCGGTTGCGCGAATATTCCGAGCAGATCGCGTTGATGCGCGGTGAGGGCTCAGAGCAGCGCCATATCAGCGAGCGCTTCGGCGACATCGTCGAGAATTTCTACCGCCTGGTCTGGGCGCGGGTGCGGCTCACGACCTTCACCCTGTCCTTCGCGCAAGCCAATGTCGTGGTGCCCTATATCTTGCTGGCGCCGCATTACTTCTCGGGCAAGATCACGCTCGGCATCATGACACAGGTCGCCTCGGCCTTCGACCGGGTGCAGACGGCAATGTCGTTCTTCATCGACCGCTACCAGTCGATCGCCTCCTATGTCGCCTCGATCAACCGCCTCACCACCTTCGAGGCCGCGATCGCCCAGGCGGAAGCGCAGGGCGCGGGCGGGGCAGGTGCAGCGATCGACATCGCGCAGAAGCCCGGCAAGGACACGACGGTCGAGACCCTTGCGCTCAACCTGCCGAACGGCCAGCCGATCGTGAACGTCTCCGATCTGACCCTGCCGGCGGGCCACGCGACGCTGCTCGTCGGCCCCTCCGGCTCCGGCAAGTCCACCCTGTTCCGGGCGCTCGCCGGCATCTGGCCGTTCGGCGAAGGCAAGGTCGCGACGCCGGCGGGCCAGCGCATGCTGCTCCTGCCGCAGCGGCCCTATCTGCCGCAGGGATCCTTGCGGGCAGCGCTGTCCTATCCGGCCGAACCGAACGCCTTCAGCGACGCCGACATCCAGGCGGCGATGGAGAAGGTCAAGCTCGGCCACCTCACCGACCGGCTCGACGAGGTCGACCTCTGGGGCCAGCGCCTCTCCGGCGGCGAACAGCAGCGCCTCGCGGTCGCCCGCGCCCTGCTCGCCAAGCCAGACTGGCTCTTCCTCGACGAGGCGACCGCCTCGCTGGACGAGACGCTCGAGAACGAGATCTATGCGGTGATCCGGCGCGAGCTGCCGCAGACCAGCATCGTCTCGATCGGCCATCGCTCGACGCTGCGCGCCCTGCATGACGGGCTCGTCACGATGGAGAAGAACGCCGACGGCACCTTCACGCCGAAGGCAAAGGCGATGGCTGAGGCGGGCTGATCAGAGCACGGCTCTCCGTGGTCTCGCCGTCGTTCCGGGGGCGGCCATTGGCCGTGACCGGAATCCATAGCCGCGACACTGCACCGGCTCGTCATGCTCGCCCTTGTGGCGAGCATCCACGTCTTGAACACGACCTTGCGGGACGGAAGACGTGGATGGTCGGGACAAGCCCGACCATGACGGGAGGGCGTGTTCATGTGTTTCCGGGCTCACCGTTATGCGGCGCCCCGGACTGACCTGGAGAACGACGCTCAGATGCCGCGGTCGAAGCGGATCTCGCCGGTGCCGGTCTTGAGGACGAGACGGCCCTCGACCAGATCCCATTGCCGGGCGGTGCGCAGCGCCGTCAGATAGCCGCGCTCGAAATCCGAAACGCTCTTGTCGCAGGCCATCTTGGTCACCGCGATCGGGCCGACGGCGAAAGCCTGCTGGCGCAGCGGATAGGCCGAGGCCGAGAAGGTGTTGCAGCCGCCGAAGCCGGTGCCGCGCAGATTGGAATCGACCTTCAGCGTGGCGCGGAAGCCGTTGATCGGCTTGCCGTTCATCTGGATCGCCGTCCAGGAGGCGTCGAGCGGGAAGTTCTTCTCCTGCTTCTGCGGCGGAGCCTGCTGCGGCTGCTCACCGCGAGGCGGCATCTGCTGACGACGCTGGGCAAGCGCATCGGTCACCAGCACGGGCGACAGGGAGAGGGCGAGAGCGGCCAGCAGGCCAAGGCGCGACTGCGTATTCAACTGGTCCAGACCCCGATTGGAAGGAGCGCGACGCTCGAAAGGAGAACCCGACGCTTTCCACTGCACCGATCACGGTGGCGAGCGCAAGCCTCGATCGCACCGCTCTTGGTACGACTTGCACCGAAATCGCTTCGCATCGACCGCTTACCCCGACATTGCGTCGGGAATCCGGCGGGTCAGATCCGGGCCAGCAGCCGCTCGAGCAAGGGATTGGAGCGGCGGAAGACATAGTCGAGCGTGCGCACCGTGATGTCGTCGGCGCCGGCCTTGCCGAGTTCCTCGACCAGCGGAAACACCGCCTTGCGCGGGCAATGCAGGGTGACGACGCCGTCGCTGCCGGCCGCGCCGAAGGGCAACCGCGCTCCGAGGCGATGGGCGATCTCGCCGAGCCGCTGCGGCGAGACGGCGTTGAGCACGGCGCGGACCTCGCGCAGCGAGCGCGCTTCCTCTTCCGCCGCGATGCGCGAGAGAATGGCGGCCGCGGCCTCGCGCGCCTGTGTGCCCCAGGGCGCACGCACGGAGGCGACGAGATTGGCCTCCGAAGCCAGGATCACGCCGTCATCCAGCACTTTGAGCGCATTGGCGGAGAGCGTCGCGCCGGTGGTGGTGATGTCGACGACGATCTCGGCGGTGCCGGCGGCCGGGGCGCCTTCGGTCGCACCCAGGCTTTCGACGATGCGGTAATCGGCGAGGCCGTGGCTGGCGAAGAAGCGGCGGGTCAGGTTCACGTATTTGGTGGCGACGCGCAGCTTGCGGCCGGTGCGGGCACGCATGGTCGCGGCGACGTCGTCGAGATCGGCCATGGTGCGGACGTCGATCCAGGCCTGCGGCACGGCGACGACGACATTGGCCTGGCCGAAGCCGAGCGGCGCCAACAGCACCATGCTGGCATCGGCATCGGCGACCTGCTCGCGCACCAGGTCCTCTCCGGTGATGCCGAGATGGGCGGCGCCGGAGGAGAGCTGAGCCACGATCTCGGAGGCCGACAGATAGGCGACCTCGGCCCCGCCCAGCCCGGCGATCTGGCCGCGATATTCGCGCTGGCCGCGCGCCTGCACGAAGGAAAGGCCGGCGCGGCCGAAAAAGGCGGTGGCGTTCTCCTGCAGCCGGCCCTTGGAGGGCACGGCGAGGACCAGCGGCGCGTCGTTCGTCATTGTTTCCGCCCCGCTCATGCCTTGCCTCCCGCGAGACGATCGAGCCAGAGCGAGGCGCCGACAGCCGGCACCGGCGCGGGCGCGCCGAGGCGCTGCAGCACGCCGTCATAGCGGCCGCCGCCGGCGATCGGCTTCAGATCCGGCCGGGCCGGGTCGTGCAGCTCGAAGATGAAGCCGGTGTAGTAGTCGAGATTGCGGGCAAAGCCGGCCGAGAACGAGATATTGGCGACGTCGACGCCGCGCGCGGCGAGGAAGCCAGTGCGCTCGTCGAAAGCGTCGAGTGCGGCGGCAAGATCGAGCTTGGCCTCGCCGGCGAGCTTGCGCCAGGCCGCGGAGGCGCCGTCCGGATCGCCGCCGATCGCCAGCGCATGCGCGATCACGCCGCTCGCCTCGCCATTCACGGGATTATCGCGCTCGGCCGCTCGCGCCAGGAAGCGCTCGGCGATGTCGCCGGCCGAGCGGCCGCCGACGGTCGAGATGCCGGCGATCGAGAGCACGTCCTCGACGAAGGCGCGGGCCGCCTTGGGGTCCTGCCCTTCTAGCGCCTTGAGCAGGCCGGCATGGGCATGCTCGACCTCGTTCACCGGCGGCTCGAGCGCGGCGACGGCATCGGCGCCCTTGCCCTGCGCCACGGCGCGCATCAGGCGGCGACGGGCGGCCTGCGGCACGCCGAGCCGGTCGAGCAGCGCGGTCAGCAGCGCGACGTCGCCCATCAGCAGGCGCGGCCGCGTCAGGCCGAGCGCGGCGGCGGATTCGACCGTGAGCGCCATGATTTCGGCATCGGCGGCAGCGAAATCGGTCCGACCGAAGGATTCGAGGCCGGCTTGCGCGAATTCGCTCGGCTCGTTCGCGCCGCGCATACGGAAGACCGGGCCGGCATAGGCGTAAGAGGCCGGCTCGCCGGCATGGGCGGCGATATGGGCCAGCGCGACAGGGATGGTGTATTCCGGGCGCAGGCACCATTCGCGTCCGTCATCGTCCTGCGTCAGGAAGATGCGGCGGCGGATATCCTCGCCGGACAGGTCGAGAAAGGGTTCGACGGGCTGCAGGATCGCCGGTTCGGCGCGCCGATAGCCCTCGCGCTCGAACGGCGCGATCACGGTCTCGAGCTTTGAGCGCATGGCCGGCACTTCACAAAAACCCTGTTGCGGCGCCGTCCTAGCAGGGACAGCGCCGATTTTCGACGGTTTTTAGGGAATTGGGTGAACGGGAATCTGGACACCTCGTCATTCTCGGGCGGAGCGAAGCGCAGACCCGAGAATCTCAGGCCGGAAAGGGCTCCCAACACACAATGCAGGGCACAACGCTCAAAGAATGTGCTCGAACAGATCGTTCCAATCCGGATTGTCCTTCTCAATCAACTCGATCTTCCAGGCTCGTCCATAGCGCTTCAGGCTCGTCTCGCGCTGGATAGCAAGCTCGATGGTCTCGTGTGGCTCGTACCAGACCAGCCTGTCGAGATTATACCTTGCGGTGAAGCCGCGCCCTTGGAGCAGCTTGTGCTCTGACACGCGACGAGCAAGCTCCGCTGTCACACCAATGTACAATGTGCCTCGTGGCTTGTTCGTCATGATGTAGACGAACGAAAGCTGATGCATCGGCTCCCCCCACGGTTTTCAGCGTGGAATAGGAGCCTTCTGGTCCTGAGATGCTCGGGTCAAGCCCGAGCATGACGCGCTATGACCCTTCTAACCCCCTCGACCAGTTCGCCTACCGGCACAGAGAACTGCGCCTGCGCCTGCCGCTCCTTGTGCTCTGCCGAGTCCTTCACGTCGCGGCCGGCAGCGGCGAGTTCGGCGCCGAGGACGAGGTCCTTGATCACCACCGTGCCGGCGTCCCGTTCCGAAGAACCTTGAATGACCGCACAGGCGGCGCCGCGCCGGTCGGCGTATTTCATCTGGGCGTTGAAACCGGACGAGCCGAGATAGAGATCGGCCCGGCACAGCGCCCTGCCCTTACCGTCCTTCGCCTGGCGCAGCTGCGCGACGAAAGCCTGATAGGCCGGCATGAACTCCGGCGACTTGTTGTCCATCGCAGTGACGACGACGAGCGGCAATTCGTTCTTCGCGTCGACGATCGGCGACTTCACCGCCTTCAGCGCCGAATAGAGCCGGGAGACGCCGATCGAGAAGCCGGTCGCCGGCACGGGCTCAGGCCGGAAGCGACCAACGAGGCCGTCATAGCGTCCGCCGCCCGCGACCGAGCCGAAGCGCACCACCTGGCCGTCCTCGTTGGTGACCGGGAAGGTCAGCTCCACCTCGTAGACCGGGCCGGTGTAGTATTCGAGGCCGCGGACGATCGACGGGTCGATGATGACCCGGCCGAGATAACCCGCCGCCGTGACCAGTTCCCTGATCTGTTCGAGCTCTTCGATACCGGCCACGCCGTTCTCGGCGCCTTCGACCAGCTTGCGGAGTTCCGCGACGGCCTCGGCAGACAACTCGGCAGACTTGGCGCTGTCTGAGGCTGTCGACTTGCCGAGATCGGCCAGGCGCTGGCCAACGGCAAGATAGCGCAGGATCGTCTCGGCCTGCGCCTCGGACAGGCCCGCTCCCTTGGTGAAATCGCCGCTCTCGTCCTTGCGACCATCCCGGAGCAGCTTGCGGATTTCGTCGAGCGGGAACTTGTCGGCCTTGTCGATCGCACGCAGCACGGTGAGGCGCGTGCCCTGCTCGATGCCGGCGGCGTCCATCACGCCGTCGAGCACCTTGCGGTTGTTGACCTTGACGACATAGTCGCCGCGCTTGATGCCGAGCTTCTCCATGGTGTCGGCGGCGAGCATGCAGATCTCGGCATCGCCGGCGACCGTGCCGCTGCCGACGATGTCGGCGTCGAACTGCATGAACTGGCGGAAGCGGCCCGGGCCGGGCTTCTCGTTGCGGAAGACGTAGCCGGCGCGGTAGCTGCGATAGGGCTTGGGCAGCGCGTCGAAATTCTCGGCGACATAGCGGGCGAGCGGCGCCGTCAGGTCATAGCGCAGCGACAGCCACTGCTCGTCATCGTCCTGGAAGGAGAAGACGCCTTCGTTCGGCCGGTCCTGATCCGGCAGGAATTTGCCGAGCGCATCGGTGTATTCGACGAAGGGCGTCTCGACAGGGTCGAAGCCATAGAGCGAGAAGCTGTCGCGGATCACGGCGAGCATGCGCTCGGTGGCGGCGACATCGGCCGGGCCGCGATCGACGAAACCGCGCGGCTGGCGGGCCTTCAGCTTGGCAGGGGCGGACATGTGAGTTCGTGTCTCGAAAGTTGGATAATCTGCAACCAGTTGAATGGCGGGTTAGCCCGCTGCGGCGCGAGGAGCAAGCGCAACGGCTGCAATCCGGCTAGCCGCGGCCATAATCGCGCACTACAGACCGCTTGCCGATCGGCTTGCCTCGGCACCTGATCAGCAAGCGGCCTCTGATACTAAAGTCAGAGACGGTTTCAACGATCGGATTGATGCAATCTTATCGGATCCGGCTCTAGTCTCCGGCCGCGGCGCGAGGAATGGATGGATGCGGGTCGGACTGCGCAACCTGCTGGCATGCCTGTTCGCAGGGCTGCTGCTCGCAGCCTGCGGGCCGAGCGAGCCCGACCAGCGCAAGGCCTTCATCGGCTTCCTGCAGACGGAAATCCTGGCGCGCCCGGGCGTGCGCCTGCCGCGTCCCGACGCCGAGAAGCAGAAATCCTTCGGCGATTATGCCAACCATTACGCGGTCATTCAGCGCTTCCATGAGCGCATGAACGCGACGGTCGCCAAGCCGATGCAGGAGGCGACCGCCAAGGCCGCGCCGCGCTCGATAGAGGACGTGGTCGCGCGGAAGAGCGAGATCGCGGCGGTGCGCGCCGGCTTCGGCCAGATGCGCCAGGCGCTGGATTCGGCCCTGGCGACCGCCGACAGCGAGCGTGCGGCGCTGAAGCAGCCGGAGGATCTCGCCAAGGTCTATGCCGGCGCCTACCAGAAGCTGGTGACGGAGCCGGTCGCGACCTTCCGCGAGGCTTTCCCGGTGACTGACGAGACCTTCGCTGCGATGCTGGCCCTCGCCGACCTGATCGAGGCGAACAAGGCGGCGATCCGGGTGAGCGGCTCGCAGGTCGACGTGCGCAATCCGGCTCTGCGCAACCGGGTGCAGGCGGCGATCACCGCGATGAACGCCAAGCAATCGGCGATGACCGCCGCGCAGCAGAAGCTCCGGCAGATGGTCTACGGGAACTGACAGGGCGTCATTCCGCCGCGATCAGATCCGTCTTCACCGCCTCGCCGATCCCCGCCTTCGCCAGCTTCGCCGGCAGCGGCCCGCCGGTCGCCCAGTCGAGCAGTTCGGCGGTGTGCAGGATCGGCGTCGTCGCGTCGCGATCGGCGAAGCCCTTTGCGATCTGGGTGATGCAGCCGATATTGCCGGTGGCGACGAGATCGGGCTTCGTACGCTGGATGTTGCCGACCTTGCGCTCGCGCAGCTGCCCGGCGATCTCGGGCTGGAGGATGTTGTAGACCCCGGCCGAGCCGCAGCAGATATGGCCCTCCGGCACTTCCTTGACGCGGAAGCCGGCGCGAGCCAGCAGGCGCTTGGGCCCGTCCTTGAGCTGCTGGCCGTGCTGCATCGAGCAGGCGGAGTGGTAGGCGACGGTGAGGTCGAAGCTTCGGGTCGGGGTCAGTTCCAGCGTCTCGACGAACTCGGTCACGTCCTTGGCGAGGGCTGCGACCCTCGCCGCCTTCTCGGCATAGGCCGGCTCATTGCGGAACATGAAGCCGTAATCCTTGATCGTGGTGCCACAGCCGGACGCCGTGATCAGGATGGCGTCGAGCCCTTCGCCCTCGATCTCGGCCGTCCAGGCGTCGATATTGGCGCGGGCGAAGGCGAGTGCGTCATGCTCGCGGCCCATATGGTGGACGAGCGCGCCGCAGCAGCCCTCGCCCTTGGGCAGAACCACCTCGACGCCGTGCCGGGTGAGCAAGCGGATCGTCGCCTCGTTGATGCCGGGATCGAGCACCGGCTGGGCGCAGCCTGAGAGCATGGCGACGCGCCTTTGCCTCTCGCCTTCGGCCGGGAAGGAGGCCGGCCCCTCCATCGACGAGCGGTCGGGCAGACTCCAGGGCGCCAGCGCCAGCATCGCCTTGAGCCGCGCGCCGATGACCGGCAGCGCTCCGAGCGCGCCGGCGAGCGGCTTGCCGAGGCGGGCCGCCAGCATGGCCAAGCGGAAGCGGCCGGGATAGGGCAGGATCGCCGAGAGGATACGCCGCAATGTCCGGTCGGCGACCGGGCGCTCATAGGTCTCCTCGATATGGGCGCGGGCATGGTCGACGAGGTGCATGTAATTGACGCCCGAGGGGCAGGTCGTCATGCAGGACAGGCAGGAGAGGCAGCGGTCGACATGCTTGACCACGTCCGGCGTTGCCGGCTTGCCGCTCTCGAGCATGTCCTTGATCTGGTAGATGCGCCCGCGCGGTGAATCGAGCTCGTCGCCGAGCAGGAGATAGGTCGGGCAGGTCGCGGTGCAGAAGCCGCAATGCACACAGGTGCGCAGGATCTTCTCGGAGGCCGGAAGACGCGGATCGGAGGCGAGGAGTTCGGGGGAGAAATTCGTCTGCATCGCTCAGGCTCCACCCTGCCAGGCTTTGATCCAGTCCATCGGCCAGAGCAGCATGATGATGTTGAGGGTGAGGTTGTCGCGGATCAGCCAGCCGACGACCAGTTCCATCGCGAGCGCGCCTGTCACCGTGATCCAGACCGGCGCGAACCGGGCGAACAGGAAGCCGAGAACCATGGCGAGGATATCGCTGATCGAGTTCAGGACGCTGTCGCCGTAATAATCGAGCGAGATCGTGGCCGTGCGGTAGTGGTTGATCACCGCATCGGTGTTCTCGGTGATCTCCCAGGCGCCCTCCAGCACGATGGCGAGCAGCAGCGCGAGGCCGACGGAGATCGGCAGGCCCGTGACGCGCCGGGTCAGCCAGAACAGGCCGTAGAACAGGAAGCCGTGGATGATGTGCGAGAAGGTGTACCAGTCGGCGATGTGCTGGGAGTTCTCGGAGGACATCACCGTGCCCTGCCAGAGCTTGATCGTCCCGCATTTGCAGATCGGCTCGCGCCCCATCCAGAGCAGGATCGCCGCTGCACAGGCCATCAACAGCGCCGCCAGCAGGGCGATGGCGACGGGGCCGAGACGGCCGGGCGCCCAGCTTGCGCGCTCCTTCGGTGCGGCGGACGAAAGCGTTTCAGCGAGCGCCATCAGATCCCCGCATACATCCGGCCGGGCTCGAACACGCCCTCGGGATCGAAGCTCTTCTTGATGCCGGCGGTCACCCGCATCAGTGGCTCGGAGAGAGGCTCGAAGACCGGAACCGCCGCCCGCACCGCATCGGGCGCCCGGACCAGCGTCGCATGGCCGCCAAGCGGCTTCAGCGTCGCGCGGATCGCAGTGGCGCCGGCATCGCCATCCGCGGGCACGGCAAGCCAGACGAGGCCACCGCCCCAATCATAGAACCAGCGCGCGCCCGGAACCGTGCGTGCGATCGCGGCGGTCGCCTTCGGTCCGTTCGTCGGCGCAAGCGAAAGCCGCCAGACCGCCTCCTGCGTGCCTGCGAAGAAGGCTGCATCCCTGATCTCGCGCCAGAGCGCATCCGAAGCGCGGCCCTCGATCAGCTCGGGCCGGCCATGCCCCTTCAGCAAGCGGGCGAGTTCGGCGGCGCGATAGCTGATCGAGGCGGAGAAATTCTCCAGCCTGAGCAGGGTGCGGGCCTGCTCGGCGCCGATCCCGGCTGGGAGATGCGCCGCGGCCATCGGCTCGAAGGGCGAGCCGAGCGCGGCCGAGAGCAGCGTCACCGCCGCCTCGTCGGCGAGATCCTCCCAGATCAGTGTCACCACGCGCTCCGGCCGCGGCAGGACGCGGAAAGTCACTTCGGTGAGGAAGCCGAGCGTGCCGAAGCTGCCGGAGACGAGCTTGACCAGGTCGAGGCCGGTGACGTTCTTCATCACCCGTCCGCCGGACTTCACCAACTCGCCGCGGCCATTGATCAGCTTGATGCCGATCAGGGAGTCGCGGGCGGCGCCGGCATTGATCCGGCGCGGGCCGGAGATGTTGCCGGCAGCGATCGCGCCGATCGTCGGCTCGCCCTCGCTGCCGAACAGGGCGCGATGGTCCATCGGCTCGAAGGGCAGCATCTGGCCCCGGTTTGCCAGCGTCTCCTCGATCAGCTTCAGCGGTGTGCCGGCCCTGGCGCCGATCACCATCTCGGCCGGCTCGTAGAGGGTGATGCCGGTGAGGGCGGCGCTGGAGATGGTGCTGACGGCATTGTCCGGCCGGCCGAGACCGCTGCGGGTGCCGCTGCCGCGGATGGCGAGCGGAACGCGCGCCTCGACGATCGAGGCGACGACGGCGCAAGCCTGCGCCTCGGTGGTGGGGGTGTGGAGCATCAGGCGCCCCCCGCTGTCATTCCGGGGCTTCGCATCGCGAAGAACCCGGAACCCACGACTGGGTATCGCCGGTCAGGACAGCCCTTCATAGAAATCCTTCCATTCCGGATTCATGTCTTCGATGAGCTTGATCTTCCAGGCTCTGCGCCACTTCTTCAGGACCTTCTCCCGGTCGATCGCATCCCTGACATCCTCGAACTGTTCGTACCAGACCAGCCTGTCTACCCCGTAGCGGCTCGTGAATCCGATGTTCCGTTTCGACTTGTGCTCATGGGCACGTCTCGCCAGATCGTTGGTGATGCCGAGGTAGAGCGTACCGCTTCGTTTGCTGGCCATGAGGTAGACGAAATACGCCATCCGCTCATCCGGTCGTGGGTTCCGGGTTCTCGCTGCGCGAGCCCCGGAATGACAAAGCTCACGCCGCGATCCGGCCTTCGAGCGGGAACACTTTCGCCGGGTTCATCAGCCAGCGCGGATCGAACACCGCCCTGACCCGCTGCTGCTGGTGCAGATCGGCCTCGTTGAACTGCACGGTCATCAGGTCGCGCTTCTCGATGCCGACGCCGTGCTCGCCGGTCAGGCAGCCGCCGACCTCGACACAGAGCTTGAGGATGTCGTTGCCGGCATCCTCGGCCTTCTGCGCCTCGACCGGATCGTTGCAGTTGTAGAGGATCAGCGGATGGAGATTGCCGTCGCCGGCGTGGAAGACATTGGCGACGCGCAGGCCATAGCCCTTGACGATCGCGTCCATCCGCTCGAGCACGAAGGGCAATTGCCCGGTCGGGATCGTGCCGTCCATGCAGATGTAATCGGCGACGCGGCCGGTCGCGCCGAAGGCCGATTTGCGGCCCTTCCAGATCGCCGCGGTCTCCATCGCCGACTTGCTTTCCTTGACCGTGCCGACGCCGTGCTCCCTGGCGATCGCGACGATGCGGGCGAGCTGCGCATCCATCTCGGCTTCCGAGCCCTCGACCTCGATGATCAGCAGCGCGCCGCAGTCCATCGGATACCCGGCATGGGCGAAGGCCTCGCAGATCTCGATCGCCGGCTTGTCCATGAATTCCATCGCCACCGGGATGATGCCGGCGCCGATGATGGCAGCAACCGCAGCGCCCGCCTCGACGCTGGTCGGAAAGCCGAACAGCACCGGACGCGCGCCTTCCGCCTGGCGCAGGATGCGCACCGTCGCCTCGGTGACGATGCCGAGTTGCCCCTCCGAGCCGACGATCAGGCCGAGCAGGTCGTAGCCGGGGGCGTCGAGGTGGCTCCCTCCAATCTCGACGACACTGCCGTCGAGCATCACCAGGGTGACGCCGAGCACGTTGTTGGTGGTGACGCCGTATTTCAGGCAATGCGCGCCGCCGGAGTTCATGCCGATATTGCCGCCGATCGAGCAGGCGAGCTGCGAGGACGGGTCGGGCGCGTAAAAGAAGCCATCGGCAGAGACCTCGGCCGTGACCGCGAGATTGGTGACGCCGGCCTGCACTCTGGCGGTGCGGTCGGCATAGTCGATCGCGAGAATGCGATTCATCTTGGAGACGCCGATCACGACTGCGTCCTCCTGCGGGATCGCGCCGCCGGCGAGCGAGGTGCCGGCGCCGCGCGGCACCACCGGCACGCCCTGTTCGGAACAATAGCGCAGCACCGCCGCGACCTCCTGCGTGGTCGAGGGCAGCACGACAGCGAGCGGCATGCGGCGATAGGCGGTCAGCGCATCGGTCTCATAGGGGCGCCGCTCGTCCTCGGAGGTGATCAGCGCATCGGGCGCGACCAGCCTGGCGAGCCCGGCGAGGATGGTGTCGCGGCGGGCGAGGATGCCGGCATCGGGCGCCGGAAAGGCGATCGCACTCATGGCAAAATCCTCCACTCAACCCTGTCCCGGCGGGGCGCGGCCCGCCGACGCCAACACGCGCGCCACAGGCCTCACGATCCGACTCTAGAATACTTCCACATGCGGCGCAGCGCGAGTAACGTGCATGATTGTTTCCAAAAGAGAAAAGGCGAAGGGTGGATGGATCGGTTCGGCGACCTCGACGTCTTCGCCCATGTCGTCACGGCCAAGAGCATGTCCGCCGCCGCCCGCGAGCTCAACCTCTCGCCGGCCGTCATCTCCAAGCGTATCCGGCGCCTGGAGGACCGGCTCGGCGTGCGCCTGCTCCAGCGCACCACGCGCCAGCTCGCGCTGACCGAGGCCGGCCAGGGCTTCTATGAGCGGGTGGTCTCGATCCTCGGTTCGATCGAGGAGGCGGAGGCCTGGGTCGCCAGCGGCGCCGGCCAGGCCCGCGGGACCTTGCGCGTCTCGGCGCCGACCTCGTTCGGGCGCATGCATGTCGCGCCGCATCTCAAGCCCTTTCTCGACGCCAATCCGGCGGTGAACGTCGAGCTGATCCTGAGCGACGCCTTCGTCGACATCGTCGCCGATGGCTTCGACCTCGCGATCCGGATCGCCGACCTGCGCGATTCCAGCCTGGTGGCGAAGCGTCTCGCGCCGAACCATCGCGTGCTCTGCGCGACGCCGGGCTACCTCTCCGCCCGTGGCACCCCCGAGACCATCGAGGCTCTGTCGCGCCACACCCTGATCGCCCACAATGCCGATCAATGGCGCCTCGACGGGCCGGAAGGCCAGGTGGCGGTCAAGATCAACGGCCAGCTGCGCACGAACTCCAGCGAGGTGGTGCGCGAGGCGCTGCTGGCGGGCGTCGGCATCGCCCTGCGCTCGACCTGGGATGTCGGACCGGAGCTGAAATCGGGGGTGCTCGCCAGGGTGCTGCCGGCCTATTCGGTCGGCAAGCGCGTCGCTGTCTATGCGGTCTATCCGAGCCGCCGCCATATGGAGCAGAAGGTGCGCGCCTTCGTCGACTATCTGGCGGAGCTTTACGGAGCGACGCCGTATTGGGATGAGGGTTTGGCGCTGTAGGACTGCCCCGCAATGAAGGCATGAGCCCTCCACGGTTCAGCGATTGCGTCGATCGCAATGATCGCCGATCCTCCCGCGCCACCAGGGAGGATCGCCATGTCGTTCGGCTTCATCGAGGGTTTTCGCGTCGAGGTGCTCGACCCGCGCTTCCATCGGCTCGTGCCCGGCTCGGCCCGGATGGAGCGGTTGTGGACCGGGGCGCGCTGGTCGGAAGGGCCGGCTTGGTTCCCGGCGCACCAGACGCTGGTCTGGTCCGACATCCCCAACAACCGGATGCTGCGCTATGACGCCCTCACCGGCCAGGTCGGCACCTTCCGCCAGCCGGCGCGTAATTCGAACGGCAACACCGTCGACCGGCAGGGAAGACTCGTCACCTGCGAGCATGGCGGGCGGCAGGTGACGCGCACCGAGCATGACGGCTCGGTCACCGTGCTGGCGAGCCACTACCAGGGCAAGCGCTTCAACTCGCCCAATGACGTGGTGGTCAAGTCGGACGGCTCGGTCTGGTTCACCGACCCCGACTACGGCATCCTCACCGATTATGAGGGCGACAAGGCCGAGAGCGAGATCGGCCGCTGCAATGTCTACCGCATCGATCCGCAGAGCGGCGCGGTGACCATCGTCGCCGATGATTTCGCCAAGCCGAACGGGCTCGCCTTCTCGCCCGACGAGAGCGCGCTCTACATCGCCGATACCGGCGTGAGCCATGATCCCGAGAACGGGCCGCGCCATATCCGCAAGTTCGCGGTCACCGGCGACGGCAAGACCCTCGGCGTCTCCTCGGTCTTCGCCACCTGCACCAACGGGTTGTTCGACGGTTTCCGCTTCGATGTCGCCGGGCGGCTCTGGAGCAGCGCCGCCGACGGCATCCACGTCTACGACCCGGACGGCACCCTGATCGGCAAGGTGCTGGTGCCGGAGGTGGTCGCCAATCTCTGCTTCGGCGGGCCCAAGCGCAACCGGCTGTTCATCTGCGGGACCACCTCGCTGTATTCGCTGATGACGCACACCAACGGCGTCGCCTGAGGCTCAAAGCTTCGGCTTCTCCGGCTTCATCCAGCCGACGAGGACGGGCATCAGCAGCCCAAGCAGCATGAAGCGCACCAGATGGTGCGCGCCGACATAGAGCGGGTCGAGCCCCATGGCGAAGGCGAGCAGCGCCATCGCCTCGAGCCCGCCCGGCGCGAAGGCGGCCATGGCACTGGCATAGGGCACGCCGGCGAGCCAGGCCGCGGGCCAGGCGAAGGCGAAAGCGACCGCCATCGAGACGACGAAGCCGCCGATCGCGAGCGGGAACAGCGCCGCGATCTCGCCTCGCTTCAGGTTCGAGACGCGCCCGCCCATGGCGGCGCCGAGCATCACCATCACCGCGATCGCGATCTCCGGCGGCATCGTGCCGTGGACGAGGCCGGTGCCGTGCAGCACCGCGCTCGCCAGGGTCGCGCCGAGGATGAAGGGCGCGGTGATGCCGATCCGTTCGAAAATCAGCCCGGTGACGAGGCCGCCGCCGAGCAGCAGCGCCATGTCGCCGACGCTCGCGATCACCGCCGGCGGCGGCAAGGCGAGCGGCCCGCCGCTGCTCAGCTTCATGATACTGGGCAGGACCGCGACCAGAACGAGGATGCGGAAGAGCTGGATCGCGGCGATGCGGCCGATATTGGCGCCCTTGTCCTGCGCCACCGAAATCACCGCCGACAGCGCGCCCGGCGCGGCCGCCAGCAGCGAATCGATCCAGCTCCAGCGCGCGACGAAGCGCAGATAGGCGCCGGTCGCCAGCATGATCGCGAGAAGGCCGACGACCAGCACCAAGAGCGAACCGGGATAGCGTGCCGTCGCGGCGAGTGCCTCGGGTGTCGCGGCCGAGCCGATCAGCGCGCCGGACATCACCATGGTCGAGTCGAACCAGGGGCGGCGCAGGTCTGGCAGCGGGCGGGTGATGCCGAGGATCGAGACCAGCAGCATCGATCCCGAGAGCCAGGCAGCAGGCACGTCGAGCAGCGTGAAAAGCGTGCCGCCGACCGCCGCGCAGGCGATCACCGCCGCTTCGCGCGACAGGGTACGCAGATGGTAGGGAATATAGTTCGGGACAGGCATGAGGCTCGCGATGCGCCGTGAGGGCGCAACGCGGCATCAATGAAGGTCGATGACCCTCAGGTCAAACGCCCCTGGCGCAAGTGGGCCATGACTGCCGGCGATGTCAGCCCGCCAGCGCCTTCTGCAGGCGCGCGACAGCCTCGACGAGATCGGAAGCCTTGCGGGCGAAGCAGAAGCGCAAGCCGGTCTCGCCGCCGGGACCGAAGGCAGTGCCGGGCGCGAGGCCGACATTGGCCGTATCGACCAGTTCGATCGCCAATTTGCGGGAATCGGTCCAGCCATCGACGTTGAAGAACTGGTAGAAAGCGCCGTCCGGCGCCTGCAGGTTGACGCGATTGGTCGCCTTCAGCCCCTCCGCGACGATGCGGCGGCCTTCGGTAGCGCGGGCGATCTGCTCGGCGACGAAGGGCTCGCCCTCCTCCAGCGCCGCGATGGCGGCGCGCTGGACGAAGACCGGCGAGCCGGAGGTCGAATACTGGATCAGGTTCTCGACGATCTGGCCGAAGGCGGGCGGCACCTCGATCCAGCCGACGCGCCAGCCGGTCATCGCCCAGTTCTTCGAGAAGGTCTGGACGAAGAGGACGCGATCCTCCTGCTCCATCACGTCATGGAAGGAGGCCGCGCGCGGCGAGCCGTCATAGACGAAGCGGGCATAGATCTCGTCGGCGATAATCCAGATGCCGTATTTGCGGGCGATGGTGAGGATGGCGGCGAGTTCGTCCCGCGTCGCGGTCCAGCCGGTCGGGTTGGCCGGCGAGTTGATGACGAAGGCGCGGGTGCGCGGCGAGATCGCCGCTTCCAGCTTTTCGAGGTCGAGCGTGAAGCGCCCATCCTTGAACTGCATGGGAACGCAGACCGGATTGGCGCCGGCGATGCCCATGGCGGCCGCGAAATTCGGCCAGGCCGGGGTCGGGATGATCAATTCATCGCCGACGCCCGCAATCAGGCGGACCGCGATCTGGACCGACTGCATGCCGGAGCCGGTGACATAGAAGCGGTCCATGTTGAAGAGCCGGCCATAGAGCGCGCTGTGATAGCGCGCCAGCGCCTCGCGCAGTTCCGGGATGCCGCGCTGCCAGGTGTAGAAGGTCTCGCCATCGGCCAGCGACTTGTTGGCGGCGCGGACGATGAATTCGGGTGTCGGCAGATCGCCCTCGCCGACCCAGAGCGGGATCAGGCCCGGCTTGAGCCGACCGTGGTTGACGACCTCGACGATGCCGCTCTCGGGGGCGTTGCGCGCCTCGGGGCGCAGGTCGGCGATCAGGCTGGTGCCGGCCGGTGCGTGCATGTTCATGGGCGATCCTTCAGGCGATCCGTCGCGAGAGACATGCACGCCAATCTAACGCAGAAAGCGCCGCGGCGGCATGAAATGACGAGATCGACCCGATCGGTCGCAGTGATGGATCGCGGGACGGCCCGGAAGGTTCGGCCCGTCCCGAGAAAGCCCTCAGGCCTTCTGCTTGAGCAGGTCGCGGATCTCGCCGAGCAGCACGACATCCTGGGCCGGAGGAGCAGGCTCGGCCGGCTTGGCCTCTTCCTTGCGCTTCAGCCGGTTGATGCCCTTGACGACCATAAACAGCACGAAGGCGATGATCATGAAATTGACGGCAATGGTCAGGAAGCTGCCATAGGCGAGCACGGCGCCCTGCTTCTTGGCATCGACCAGGACCGGCGAGGTGACGGCTTTGTTGAGGCCGATGAAGTAGTTGGAGAAGTCGACGCTGCCGATGGCGCCGATCAGCGGCATGATGATGTCGCCGACGAGCGATTCGACGATCTTGCCGAAGGCCGCGCCGATGATCACGCCGATGGCGAGATCGACGACATTGCCCTTCAGGGCAAATTCCTTGAATTCCTTGATCATAGCGTGCCTTTCCGAATGCTTGGCCAGATCTTCGGCATCACGCTACGCAATGCCGCTTCCCCCGCGCCACGCTAGACCACGGCCACCAATAGTGGAAACCGGCTTCCGACCGTTTTCCTCGGCCTTTCTCTCGAAAACTGCGGTTTCCAGAAGCCGATCATCCAAAATGAGAAGGTCAGGCGACGATGAACGCTGCGGCAGAGGCTTGACGCCGTGCCTGCACGGAGCGAGCAGCAGCGGCCGGACCATCTGGCACAGATCGCCGCAGCCGCCTGAGGACAGGCCGAAAGGCCGATGGCGGCGGCCGCGCTGCGGCGATAGATTTGGCGGCGAGCGCAGTTGCAAGGAGGCGCGATGCTCCCGGCCTGGTCCGTCGTCCTGAGCGCACTCGGCTATCTCTGCGTGCTGTTCGCGATCGCCCATCTCGCGGACACCGCCGGGCGCCGCCTGATGACCGGGCGGGCGCGCACCACGATCTATGCGCTGGCGCTCGGGGTCTACTGCACCTCCTGGACCTTCTACGGCTCGGTCGGCTTCGCCAACCGGGCGGGCTTCGACTTTCTCGGCATCTATGTCGGCCCGGCGCTGGTGATCGGGCTCGGACATCGCTTCGTCGCCCGCATCGTCGGGATCGCCAAGTCGCAGAACATCACCTCGATCGCCGACTTCGTCGGCGCGCGCTACGGCAAGAGCGAACGGGTCGCGGCACTGGTCTGCATCGTCGCGGTGGTCGGCGCCCTGCCCTATATCGCCCTGCAATTGAAGGCGGTGGCGAACTCGCTCTCGGTGTTCTTCGCCGCGGCTGGCGGACCGCCGGCGATGACCGACCTGCCGGTGCTGAGCGACCTCGCCTTCCTGGTCGCGCTGGTGCTCGCCGGCTTCGCCTGCGCCTTCGGCACCCGCCATATCGACGCGACCGAGCACCAGGACGGGCTGGTGCTCGCGATCGCGGCAGAGTCGCTGGTCAAGCTCGTAGCCTTCCTGGCGCTCGGCGTCTTCGTCGTCTACGGCCTGTTCGACGGCGCCGGCGATCTCTTCGCCCAGGCGGCCCGGGCCGCCGGCAATACGCCGGCGATCTGGGACAGGACCTCGAGCTGGCCGATGTTCCTGACGCTGACGGCGCTGTCCTCCTGCGCCGCGCTGCTGCTGGCGCGGCAGTTCCACATGGCGATCGTCGAGAACCGCGACGTCCGCGACGTGCGCCGCGCCGCCTGGATGTTCCCGCTCTATCTCGTGCTGATCAACCTGTTCGTGCTGCCGCTGGCAGCCGCCGGCGAGGTCTTGCTGCCGGGCTCGGGCATCGACCGTGACATGACCGTGCTGCTGCTGCCGCTGGAGAAGCAGGCCGGCCTGATCGCCCTCTTCGTCTTCATCGGCGGACTCTCGGCCGGCACCGCGATGGTGATCGTCGCCTCGGTCGCCCTGGCGATCATGATCTCGAACCATCTCGTCACGCCGCTGCTGCTGCGCGGGCGCGGCGTCAGCGTCGATCCCGAGCGCGCCGCGGCGCTGCTCGAAGGCGGCCAGGGCCGCAGCGGCCCGACCGGCGGCGATCTCGGCTCGCAGGTGGTGCATATCAGGCGCCTCGCCATCGTCGCAGTGATCCTGCTCGGCTATGCCTATTACCGCGCCGCGGGCGAGGCCGCGCTGGTCTCGATCGGCCTGCTCTCCTTCGCCGCCACGGCGCAGATCGCGCCGGCCTTCTTCGGCGGGTTGATCTGGCGGCGCGGCACGTCGCTCGGCGCCGCCGCCGGTCTCTCGGCAGGCCTGCTGACCTGGCTGTACACGCTTCTGATGCCGAGCCTCGCCCAGCCTGGCGGCTATTGGGCGGAGATCGTCGCGCATGGTCCGCTCGGCATCACCGCCCTCAAACCCGAGGCGCTGTTCGGCCTGTCGCTACCCGCCCTGCCGCATGGCGTGCTCTGGAGCCTCGGCATCAATCTTCTCTGCTATCTCGGCTTCTCGATGCTGCGGCCGGCGAGCGCGATGGAGCGGCTGCAGGCCAATGCCTTCGTCGAATCGGATCGGGCGACCATGGCCCAGTCCTTCTCGCTCTGGCGCTCCAGCGTCACCGAGGCCGAGCTGCAGTCGACGATCGGGCGCTATCTCGGCCAGGAGCGGACGCAGCGGGCCTTCGAGGGCTTCGCGCATTCACGCGGCGAGGTGCTGACCGGGACGCGCGAGGCCGACATCCACATGCTGCGCTTCGGCGAGCACCTGTTGTCATCGGCGATCGGCGCCGCCTCGTCCCGCCTCGTGCTGTCGCTGCTGCTGAAAAGGCGCAACCTCTCGACCGAGGCCGCCTTCAAGCTGCTCGACGACGCCTCGGCCGCACTGCAATACAATCGCGACATCCTGCAGAACGGCCTCGACCATGCCGGCCAGGGCATCACCGTGCTCGACCGCGATCTCAGGCTGCTCGCCTGGAACAAGGCCTTCATCCAGCTCTACGACCTGCCGCCCTCGCTGGTGCGCTTCGGCACCGGGCTCGACGAGATCGTGCGCTACAATGCCCAGCGCGGCGCCTATGGCGCCGGCCCGCAAGACGAGTTGATGGCGGCACGGCTGGAGAGCTTCATCAACGACCGCGAGCCGGTCCGGCTCAAGCTCTACCCCTCGAAGAACGTCATCGAGATCCGCTCGAACCCGCTGCCCGATGGCGGTATCGTCACCACCTATACCGACATCACCGACTCGGTCGCCGCCGAGGAGGAACTGGCGCGCACCAACGAGACGCTGGAAAAGCGCGTCGCCGAGCGCACCGAGGAAATTCGGCACGTCAACACCGAATTGCAGCGCGCCAAGGCCGAGGCCGACGACGCCAACGCCTCGAAGACGCGTTTCCTCGCCGCCGCCAGCCACGATATTCTCCAGCCGCTGAATGCCGCCCGGCTCTACGCATCGGCCCTGGTCGAACGCGACCGCAGCAGCGCGCAGCCCGACCTCGCCGAGAACATCGACGCTTCGCTCGACGCGGTGGAGGAGATCTTGACCGCGTTGCTCGAGATCTCAAGGCTCGACGGCGGCGCGCTCAAGCCGGAGATCGGCGCTTTCCGCCTCGACGAGCTGATGCGCCAGCTGCAGCGCGAATTCGAGCCGAGCGCCCAGGAAAAGGGGCTCCAGCTCGTCTTCGTGACGACGGCTGTGACCGTCCGCTCCGATCGGCGCCTGCTGCGCCGCCTGCTGCAGAATCTGGTCTCCAACGCGATCAAATATACGCCGAACGGAAAGGTGCTGGTCGGCTGCCGCAGGCGCGAGGGCCAAGTCGCGATCGAGGTGCTCGACACCGGGCTTGGCATCCCCGCCAGCAAGCAGAAGACGGTGTTCCGCGAGTTCCAGCGGCTCGACCAGGGCGCCAAGGTGGCGCGAGGCCTCGGCCTTGGCCTCTCGATCGTCGAGCGGATCGCGCGCACGCTCGACCACAAGCTCGTGCTTGCCTCGACGCCGGGACGCGGCACGCGCTTCTCGACCCTGGTGCCGCGGGCCGCACCGCTGCCGGCGATGGCGACGACCCCGGCCACGCGCAGCGCCCCGCCGAGCAGCCAGCTCGCCGGCCTCAAGCTGCTCGCCATCGACAACGAGCCGACGATCCTCGACGGCATGCGCCTCCTGCTCGGCGGCTGGGGTTGCAAGGTCGCGACGGCGCGCGATCTCGACGAGGCTGCGGCGATCATCGCCGCTGGCGGCGTGCCGGACGTGCTGATCGCCGACTACCATCTCGACCATGGCGAGAACGGCATCGCGCTGATCTCGACCTTGCGGCAAAAGGTCGGCGGACTGCCGGCGATCCTTCTGACGGCGGATCGCTCGCCCGAAGTGCGCGAGGAAGCGGCGGCGCTCGACATCCATGTCTTGAACAAGCCGCTGAAGCCCGGCGCCCTGCGGGCGCTGCTGGCGCAATGGCGCGCGACGAGGCTGGCGGCGGAGTAAGGAAGACCGCGAGGGGTTTTCCACGAAGACCCTTGTCATCCCGGACAAGCGGCGAAGCCGCGCCGATCCGGGATCCATTCCTGAGCCTTTCCGGATGGTTCAGGCGTGGGTCCCGGGTCTCCCTGCGGTCGCCCGGGACAACTGAGAAATCTGAGAGTGAAGGTCTATTCGGGAACAGGCTCTGCAACGCCCTGTCCCGCCACCCCAGCCTGCCGCAGCGCTTCCTCCGCAGCAAGGAAGGCGGCGACCTCCGGGCTCGGCTCCGGGCTTTCCGCGAGGACGCCCATCTCGGCGAACAGGCGCGCCGCCGGCACGAAAGCCTTGTCTTTGCGATCGTAGAGCGCTGCCCGCACGAGCGCGACCGCAGCGACGATCTCCTGGCCGTCGCGCCCAGCTGTCAGGATACGGTGCTGGATCACGACCCAGCCCTCGCTCCAGCACAATAGCCGCGTCTCCAGCCTGAGCACCCGGAACAGACGGACCTCGCGGCGGAAGCGGATCGTGCCGCAATTGACCACCGGTACCCAGCCATGGCGCAGGATCGCCCGCCAGAGGCCGCTGCGCAGCATCAGGTCGGCGCGGCCAAGATCCATCAGCCCCCAATAGCGGGCATTGTTCATGTGCAGACTGGCGTCGAGATCGTGGAACCAGACCCGGAACGGCAGGGTCGAGGCCTCGAAGGGCGGCTTCAGTTTCGGCTGGAAGGGCCGCGTCAGCAGCAGCCAGATGAGGCGGAACCAGAGATTCATGGGAGGCGTCCCGAGCGAGATAGTTCAGTTGTAAACATTTTCGCGTGCACCGCCAGACTCGCGTACCGAACCCATGGAAGAACCGTGCGGCCGCTTTGGTGCTGCGCTGCACGATCCTGCGGTGCAGGACGCCGCGACAGCGCCGCCATGCGGATAATGCGAACCCGCGCGCAAGATCATGCTTGCCAAGCGCGCTTTTTGCGCAGAAGCATCTGCGCTTTCCGGCGACCTCAACGTCGCGCCGGCCCACGGGACGATGCTCCAGCGATGCAGATCGAACTCGATTCCCGCGACAGGACGATCCTGCGCATCCTCCAGAAGGATGGCCGGATCACCAATTCGGACCTCGCCGAGAAGGTCCATCTCTCGCCTTCGGCCTGCCTGCGCCGCGTGCGCCAGCTCGAGGAGAGCGGGCTGATCCGCGGCTATGTGATGATGCTCGACGAGCGGATCGCCGGCTTCCCCGGCACCGCCTTCGTCTTCGTCACGCTCGACCAGCAGGGCCGCGCCTCGCTGGAAAGCTTCGAGAAGGCCGTGCAGGACCTGCCGGAGATCCTCGAATGCCACCTGCTCGCCGGCGCGCATGACTATCTGATGCGGGTGATCTATCGCGACAGCGCCGATTTCGAGCGCATCCATACCGACATCATCACGCAATTGCCTGGTGTCACCCGGGTGCAGTCGACACTGACGCTGCGCACGATCAAGAAGACCGCGGCTCTTCCCATGTGACATCGGATGTCAGTCACGGGGTTGCGGGGGCAGGCATCAGAGACGATAACGTCCGCCGAACAGGAATCGCGCCCGTGACCGACGCCAAGACCAATGCCGATGTCGCCGGCCTGCCCTTCGAGGCGGCCCTGAAGGAGCTGGAGGGCATCGTCGCCCGGCTCGAACGCGGCGATGTCGCGCTGGAAGAATCGATCGACATCTACACCCGCGGCGAAGCGCTGAAGGCGCGCTGCGACGCGCTGCTGAAGCAGGCCGAGGCGCGTATCGAGAAGATCACGCTCGGCGCCGACGGCAAGCCGACAGGCACCCAGCCGCTCGACGTCGGGAACTGACAGGCGTCAGGCTGACGGATTGACCGTGGCCGCTTCGCCGAGCACGGCTTCGATCAGTCGGGCAACGTGCTGTACTGCCGGATCGCGCTCGCTGCGCCGATGCCAGGCGAGGTGCAGAGGAAAGCCTTCGACCGTAACCGGCGGTTCGAAGGTGACGAAGCGATCGGCCTCCTCCGGCGGCAGCGTCCGGCTCGGCAGGAGCGCGATCAGTTCGGAGCTCAGCAGCAAAGGCGGCACGCTGAGGAAGCTCGGGACCACCAGGCCGATATGGCGCCTGCGGCCGAGCCGAGCGAGCGCCTCGTCGAGCGGACCATGCGTCTCGCCGCGGCCGGATACCAGCACATGCGGAAAGGCGAGCCAGCGGTCGAGATCGAAGCCCGTCGTCGCCGGATGGTCCCGGCGCATCGCCACGACATAGCGCTCGCGCAACAGTTCCGTTCGCGTGAAATCGGCCTCGATCGTCGGGAAGACCGAGATGGCGAGGTCGGCCCGCCCCTGCGCCAAGGCTTCGAGCGTCGCTTGCGCGCCCTGCCAGGGCAGGATGGCGAGCGTCAGCCCCGGCGCGGTCTGCATCAACTGCGCATAGATCCGGCCGGTCAGCAGCGCCGGCGGCAGCTCGGCCGTCATCACCCTGACGGTCTGCGTCAGGCTCTTCAGATCGGGCTCCGGCGTATCGAGCAACCCGGTGACCTGGGCAAGGATGTCGCGTAGCGGCTGCCGTAGCGTCTGCGCCTTCGCGGTCAGGCGCATCCGCCCCCTGCCTCGCAGCAGCAGCGGATCGCCGAAGAGGTGGCGGCAGCGTTCTAGCGCGCTGGAGGCCGCCGGCTGCGACAGGCCGACCCGCTCGGCGGAACGTGAGACATGCGCCTCGTCGAGCAGCGCGTCGAGGATGACGAGCAGGTTGAGATCGATGCCTCGTAAATTCATGAGATCGATAATACGATATATCGATCATCCATTGGAGTAATTTCTAGGCTCGCCGCATCCTCCTCTCGAACCGAAGGAGGTCGCAATGACGCAGACGCTGATCCTGCTCTTCCACCCCGATTTTCAGAACTCGCGCGCCAATCGGGCGCTGGCCGAGGCGGCCGGCAGTCAGCCCGGCACGACTATCGTGGACATGCAGGCTCTCTACCCGGACGGGCGCATCGACACCGATGTGGAGGTTGCACGGCTCCTCACAGCCGAACGCATCGTGCTGCAGTTCCCGGTGCAATGGTATTCGACGCCGCCGCTGCTCAAGGCCTGGCAGGACGCGGTGCTGACCCGAATGTTCTACATTCACTATGAGGCGGAAGGGGCCAAGCTCGCCGGCCGGCCGCTGCTGATCGCCGCGAGCGCCGGCAATGTTCCGGAAGCCTACACACCGAGCGGCGCCAACCTGTTCTCACTGCACGATCTGCTGAAGCCGCTGCAGGCGACGGCACATCGCTGCGCCCTCGCCTGGCAGGAACCGTTCCTGATTTACAATGCGCGCCGGGCCGATGCCGAGGCGCTAGAGGCGGCTGCCGACCACTATGTCGCGCGGCTCGCCCAGCTCGAAACCCGGCAGGCCGCCTGACCGGCCGGGATCGCGTCGGCTCAGGCCTGTTCGGCGCTATTCGTACGGCGCACCAGCGCCATCAGGATCGCCGCGCCGAGGCCCGACTTGACCAGCGAGCCGAGCAGGAAGGGCACGACGCCGGCGAGCATGGCCTTCTCCGCGCCGATCAGCGTCGCCAGCCAGAGGCCGCCGAGTGCCAAGCAAAGCGCGTGGCCGAGCAGCATCGAGGCGAAGGCGAAAGCCGGTCGGCTGCCGTTCCAGCCGCGCTCGGCGAGCCAGCCGACCAGGGCGGCGACGAGCGGGAAGGAAACGAGATAGCCGGCCGTCGGCCCCATGAAGGGCGCGAGGCCACCAGCTCCGTTGGCCAGAACAGGTAGACCGATCGCTGCCTCGCCGAGCCAGGCGAGGATGGTGAGCGCACCGAGCCGCCAGCCATAGAGCGCGCCGATCAGGATCACCGCCAGCGTCTGCATGGTCATCGGCACCGGTAGCATCGGCACGCTGATCTGCGAGGCAATCGCCAGGACGAGCGTGCCAAGCAGGACGGCAGCCGCACGGACGACGACTGGACGCGCCTGCAGGTCGAGCGGGCTGAAGCGGGCGGACGTAGCGAAGCTGAGGTCGCTCATGAGCTTGTCTCCATCGATTCCAGAATTATAGATAATTTAGCAGACTGATCTATCATAGAGTCCATAAGGCCGATCGGATTGCAAGTCAGCAGCATATGGCTGCTCCAAGCGCGAAAATGCACAGCCGGGCTGTGCCCATGCCTGCCGCGGCTGGCCTTCAGCCCTGGATGGCGAAGACGTCCCGCGTTCCACCGGCGGCGGTACGCACCGGCTTGGAACCGATCCACTGGACATGGCGGGCAAGGATGGCTGCCGCCTCATCCACCTGCCCGGCGCGCAATGCAGCGAGGATGGCGCGGTGATCGTGGTCGGTGCGTGCTTCCCAGTCCGAGCGCCAGGCCGAAAACAGGAAGCGGGCGCTGGCGGCGTGAAGATCGTCGATCGCCGCGAGCAGGCGCGGCATGGCGCAAGGCGTCACGATCAAACGATGGAAGCGCCGATTCGCCTCCTCCCAGGCACGGACATCCGGCGAATTGTCGCCGGCGCGGGTCGCTTCCTCGGCCTCGTCGAGGATGGCGCGCGTCAGATGCGGACCGGCATGGCGCAGCGCCAGCACCTCCAGCGCCGCGCGCATCTCGGCGACCTCGCGGACCTCGCGCAGGTCGAAGGCGGCGACCCGTACGCCGCGACGCGGCTCGCTGACGGCGAGTCCCTGCGCCTCCAGCCGCTGGAAGGCCTCGCGGACCGGGACATGGCTGGCGCCGAACTCGACCGCAACATGGTCCTGCCGCAGCCGCGCGCCCGGCTCGATCTGCCCGGAGATGATCCGCTCGGCGAGGACGCGGCTGATGCGAACGGGAAGGGTCTCTGATTTCTCTTTGGCCATGAATTATCGATAATTTCTTCCATGCGTCTCGTCGAGCCTGCTGCGGCCGATCGTACCCTTGCCGTACACAGCATCCGGGGCCAGTCTCCCCTCCTTCACAGGAGGACATCGCCATGTCGCAGCTGCCCGATCATGACCCGGTCGCGGGCGATACCCGCTCCTGCGAGGCACTCGAACAGGTGATCGTGCCGCGCGCGCATGATCTCGGCGGTTTCTCGGTCCGCCGGGCCCTGCCCTCGATCGGCCGCAAGATGGTCGGCCCCTTCATCTTCTTCGACCAGATGGGCCCGGCCGAGTTCCTGCTCGGCGAGGGCATCGATGTCCGCCCGCATCCGCATATCGGGCTTTCCACCGTCACCTATCTCTTCGACGGCGAGATCATGCACCGCGATTCGCTCGGCACGGCGCTGCCGATCCGGCCGGGCGCGGTGAACTTGATGACCGCCGGCCGCGGCATCGTCCATTCCGAGCGCACCGCGCCGGAAGAGCGGCTGAAGGCGCCCAAGCTCTACGGCATCCAGACCTGGCTCGCCTTGCCGAAGACGCATGAGGAGATCGCGCCGGAATTCATCCACCATGCGGCTCTGGAGTTGCCGCGCATCGTCGGCGAGGGAAAACGCGTCAGCCTGATCATGGGCTCGGCCTTCGGCGAGACCTCGCCGGTGAAATTCCCCTGGGACACGCTCTATGCCGAGGCCGTTCTGGCGCCGGGCGCGATCCTGCCGCTCGATCCCGATTATCACGAGCGCGCCGTCTACATCGTCTCCGGCAGGATCGACATCGCCGGCGACGAGTTCGGCGCCGGCCAGCTGCTGATCTTCAAGCCGGGCGACCGGATCTCGATCCTCGGCGTCGACCAGAGCCGGCTGATGCTGATCGGCGGCGAGCCGATGGACGGCCCGCGCCATATCTGGTGGAACTTCGTCTCGTCGTCGAAGGAACGGATCGACCAGGCCAAGCAGGAATGGAAGACTGGCAGCTTCGACACCGTCCCCGGTGACGAGGAGGAGTTCATCCCGCTGCCGGAGCGCTGAGCGCACCGGCATGCCCGCCGACAATTCCGATCGCTCGTCCGGCGCCGCGCCGGATGTAGCTGATGGCGCGCGTTCCTCGCGCAAGCGGCTGTTCGGGTTCCTCTGGGCGGTCCTGACGGTCTCGATCTTCGCCGGCTGGTTCGTGGTCACGCGCTTCAGCGTCACCCGCATCCTCAATGTCTGGGATTTGACCGCGCTGCGCTACGGTATCGGCGCGATCCTGCTGGCGCCGGTGCTGCTGCGCGATTTGCCGCCAAAGGCCTGGCGCAACGGCTTCATCTTCTCCGCGCTCTGGGGCGCGCCTTTCGCGGCCCTGGTCGCGCTCGGCGTGCAGATGACCTCGGCCGGGCGCGCCGCTTCGGTGACGCCGACCCTGATGCCGGTCTTCGCCGGACTGCTCGGCTGGCTGCTGCTGCGCCAGCCTCCAGGCAAGATCCGGCTCCTCGGATACGCAGCAATTGCCGCCGGCCTCTGCGGCCTGATCGCCACGGCCTCCAGCGGCGGGGCCACGCCGAGCCTGCTCGGTCTCGGGTTTCTGGCGCTGGCCGCGGCGATGTGGGCTGGTTACACGCTGCTGCTGCGCGGCAGCGGCCTCAACCCGATGCAGTCGGCGGCGCTGATCTGCTTCTGGTCGGGCGTGACCTTCGTTCCGCTCTACGTCGCCCTCGGCATCGGCCATCTCGGGCAGGCGCCGCGAGCCGAGATCGCGGTGCAGGGCGTCTATCAGGGCGTTCTGATGAGCATCGTCGCGCTGATCAGCTTCAACCGCGCCGTGACGCTGCTCGGCGCTTCGGCCGCCGCGGCGATGATCGCGCTGGTGCCGGTCATCGCCTCGCTGCTCGCCATCATCTTCCTCGGCGAGATTCCGACGGTGGCGGAAGGGATCTCGATCGCGTTCATCGTCGCCGGCGTCCTGCTGGCGACGCGGCCGTCGCCAGCCCCTGGCCGAGGTTGAGCCGGCCTTCTCAGGCGAGCTCGGAGAGGTCGCGCAGGCGCGGCACCCGCGAAAAGCCGATGACGAGCAACTGGATCAGGAAGCCTGCGGTCGCAAGCTGCAGGCAGGCGGCGATGCCGAGATGCGCAGCCACGGAGGCACCGATCGCAGCGCCAATCGGGCGTGCACCGAAGGTCGCGGTCATGATCAGGGCGGAGACGCGGCCGAGCATCGCATTGGGCGTCACCGCCTGGCGCAATGTCATCGTCGAGATCGTCCAGATGATCGGCCCGACGCCGAACAGGAAGAAACTCGCCCCGACCAGATAGACGGAAGGGAACCAGAGAGTCGCAAGCATCACGCCGGCAGCGCAAAGGCCGGCGAGCGGCCCGAGCAGGATCAGCGTCCCGAAGGAGACCTGCCGGGAGATGTGGGGCGCGAGCGCTGCGCCAACGATCATCCCCGCGCCGTAGATGCCCAGGGTGACACCGACCTGCGTCGCGCTCAGGCCGAGATTCTGGACGGCATAGGCGACATAGACCGCCTGGAAGATGAACCAGGAGACGTTGAAGAAGACCGCTGTCATCAGGATCGGCCTGAGCAGATCGTGGCCGGCGACGAAACGTGCGCCTTCCTTGAGGTCGTGCAACAGGTCGCGCCGCGGGCCGGACGGTGCCTCGTCCTTCGGCAAACCGGCCAGCAGCAGCGCCGCGAAAATGGAGAGCCCGGCCGCCAGGCCATAGGCCGTCGAGATGCCGATCCAGCCGACGAGCGCCCCGCCGAGCGCGGGTCCGCCGGCATAGGCGGCGCTGCGCGCCAGCTCCAGCCAGCGATTGGCGTCGGCGAGTTGCGCGCGCGGCACCACCGATGGAACGAAGGCCGGGGCGGCAACGCTGTAGCAGACCGTGCCGACCGCGCCGAGCGCACCGAGAAAGCCCAGCCAGGTCAGGTTGAGGCCGCCGAGAGCGAGCAGCAGCGGGATCGCCAGCAGCGAAACCGCACGCAGCGCTTCCGTGCCGACCATGAGCCGCCGCCGCGAAGCGCGGTCGACCATCAGGCCGGCGGGGATCGAGAGCAAGAGAAAAGGCAAGGTCTGCGCCGTCTGCAGCCAGCCGGTCTCGGCCGGCCCCGCCGCCAGCAGCAGAACCGCGGCCAGCGGCGCCGCAGCCAATGCGATCTGTTCCGAGAACTGGGCGAAGAGATTGGACCAGCCGATGCGGCGAAATGCCGTCGGCAATGGCGTGATATCGGCCGGTTGCATGACCTGATGTCCTCGAAAGCAATGGTGAGGACACTAAAAAGCCTTGCCAACATGGGAACCACCCGTTTCGTGGGAAGGCAAGGCGCACGCGCTGATGACGGGCGGACTTCCAACTCTGGTTTGCCAGCGCGCCACGCAGGCTCTATTTCCAGATCGTCCCAGCGAAGGATCCGACAGCCTCGTGCCTCGCCCCAACACTCCTCTCCTCGACCAGGTGCCCGATCCGGCCGCTCTGCGCCGGCTCGACGACGCGCAGTTGCGCCAGCTCGCCGATGAGCTCCGGGCCGAGACGATCGACGCCGTCTCGGTCACCGGCGGCCATCTCGGCGCCGGGCTCGGTGTGGTCGAGCTCACCGTCGCTCTGCACCATGTCTTCGACACGCCGCGCGACCGGGTGATCTGGGATGTCGGCCACCAGGCCTATCCGCACAAGATCCTGACCGGCCGCCGCTCGGAGATCCGCACGCTGCGTCAGCCCGGCGGGCTCTCCGGTTTCACCAAGCGCTCGGAAAGCGAATACGACCCGTTCGGCGCCGCCCATTCCTCGACCTCGATCTCGGCCGGGCTCGGCATGGCCGTCGGGCGTGATCTCGCCGGCGGGCGCAACAACGTCATCGCCGTGATCGGCGACGGCGCCATGTCGGCCGGCATGGCCTATGAGGCGATGAACAATGCCGGCGCGACCGGCTCGCGCCTCATCGTCATCCTCAACGACAACGACATGTCGATCGCCCCGCCGGTCGGCGCGATGTCGGCCTATCTCGCCCGCCTCGTCTCGGGCCGGACCTATCGCTCGCTGCGCGAGGTCGCCAAGTACCTGGCCGAGAAGCTGCCGCGTTTCTTCCATGAGAAGGCGAAGCGGACCGAGGAGTTTGCCCGCGGCTTCTGGACCGGCGGCACGCTCTTCGAGGAGCTCGGCTTCTACTATGTCGGCCCGATCGACGGGCATAATCTCGACCATCTGCTGCCGGTGCTGCGCAATGTCCGCGATGCGCAGACGGGGCCGATCCTCGTCCATGTCGTGACGCAAAAGGGCAAGGGCTACGCCCCTGCCGAAGCCAGCGCCGACAAGTACCATGGCGTCGTCAAGTTCGATCCGGTCACCGGCCAGCAGGCCAAGGCGCCGGCGAATGCGCCGAGCTACACCAATGTCTTCGCCAACGCCCTCATCAAGGCGGCCCGCGAGGACGAGAAGATCGTCGCCGTCACCGCCGCCATGCCGTCCGGCACCGGGCTCGACGCCTTCGGCAAGGAATTCCCGGGCCGAACCTTCGATGTCGGCATCGCCGAGCAGCATGCGGTGACCTTCGCCGCCGGCCTCGCCACCGAGGGTTTCAAGCCGTTCTGCGCGATCTACTCGACCTTCCTGCAGCGCGCCTACGATCAGGTCGTGCACGACGTCGCGATCCAGAAGCTGCCGGTGCGCTTCGCGCTCGACCGGGCCGGACTGGTCGGCGCCGATGGCGCGACCCATGCCGGGGCCTTCGACGTCGCTTATCTCGCCTGCCTGCCCGACATGGTGGTGATGGCAGCCGCCGACGAGGCCGAGCTCACCCATATGGTCGCGACTGCGGCCGCCTATGACGACGGGCCGATCGCCTTCCGCTACCCACGCGGCGAAGGCGTCGGAGTCGAGATGCCCCAGCATGGCGTGCCGCTCGAGATCGGCAAGGGCCGGATCGTCAAGCAGGGGACGCAGGTCGCCCTGCTCTCTCTCGGCACGCGCCTCGCCGAATGCCTCACCGCCGCCGAACAGCTCGGCCAGCGCGGGCTTTCGACGACGGTCGCCGACGCCCGCTTCGCCAAGCCGCTCGACGAGGAGATGATCCTCCGCCTCGCCAGGGAGCATGAGGTGCTGGTCACGGTCGAGGAAGGCTCGGTCGGCGGCTTCGGCAGCCATGTCCTGCAGTTGCTGGCGCGCGAGGGCGCGCTCGATCGCGGGCTGAAGATCCGCAGCCTCGTGCTGCCCGATCTCTTCCAGGACCACAACAAGCCCGAGGCGATGTATGCCGAGGCCGGGCTCGACGCCGCCGGGATCGTGCGCACCGTCGAAAAGGCGCTCGGCCCCGCCAGCGCCATCCGCCGCGCCTGATTCATGACAGCCGGCCTGCCACGCCGGGTCCGCGCTGACCTGCTCCTGCTCGAGCGCGGCCTGTTCGAAAGCCGGTCGCGGGCGCAGGCCGCCATCGCCGCCGGCCTCGTCAGCGCCGATGGCGTCGTGCTGCGCAAGGCCTCGGAAACGGTTCCGGACACGGCAGCGATCGAGGCGCAGGCGGCGCATCCTTATGTCTCGCGCGGCGGCGTGAAGCTCGCCGCGGCGCTCGATGCCTTCGGTTTCGACCCGGCCGGGCTGACCTGCCTCGATGTCGGCGCCTCGACCGGTGGCTTCAGCGACGTGCTGCTGCGACGCGGGGCCGCCCATGTCTACGCCGTCGATGTCGGCCAGGCGCAACTGCATGAGAGCCTGCACGGGAACCCGCGCCTGACCAGCCTGGAGAGCCAGGACATCCGCACGCTCGATCCCGCCCTGTTCGGGCAGGCGCCGGCGCTCGCCGTGATCGATGTCAGCTTCATCTCGCTGAAGCTGGTGCTGCCGGTAGTGGCGGCGCTGCTGGCTCCGAAAGCGCGGCTGATCGCGCTGGTGAAGCCGCAATTCGAGACGAAGCGTTCGGCGTTGAAGAAGGGCGTGCTGCGCGACGAGGCGCTGCAGCAACAGATTTGCACGGAGATCGCGGAGGTGGCCATCGGTCTCGGCTTTACCGTCCGCGGGCTGATTCCTTCGCCGATAGAGGGCGGCGACGGCAACCGCGAATTCCTGCTCGGCGGCGAGCGGACGGGTTAACGCGCATTTCATTGGATCATGAGACCCGTCATTGCGAGACGCGTCAGCGACGAAGCAATCCAGGAGCAGCAGAGCGAACCCTTCTGGATTGCTTCGCTGCGCTCGCAATGACGATTCAGTCGGCCGGAGAGAACTCTAGCCCGCCATCACGGCGTCGACCTCGGCCTGCACCGCGCCGGCATCGATGTAAGCGGCCTCGCCACGGCCATTGGCGTTGATGAAGGCGGTGGCGCGCCCGATCAGGCGGCGCAGCGACAGGCTCGCGACATCGACGATCAGCGCCGGATCCTCCTCGACCGGCATCTCATCGAGGAGCACCGTCGCCGTGAGAATCAGCCGATGCATCGCGGCGCAGAGATTCTCGAAGCCGTCCGCCTCGCGCTTGCCCAGCGCACGATAGGCTTCGTTCGCCTCCCTGGCGCAGCGCAGCGGCGAGGTCGCGAAATGCTCGACATAGCTGACCGGGCGCCAGCTCTTCAGATCGCCGACGATCTCACGGTCGAGCGGCACCATCTCCAGCAGCATCAGCGCCTCGCTGTGCCGGTTGAGATAGTCGGTCGAGAGTTGCGGAGCGCTTCCGCTCCCCGCGGTCGGTGATGTCTCGGTCGCGGCAGCAGACATGAAGGGGCCCCGAAGCGGCGCGACTATGCTGTGCCAACCGCAAACAAAGTCTTGATCCGGTCACGATAAGGCGGAAGACATCCTAAGAGGCTGTCAGTGACCATGGATAGAGTTTGGGTGAGGTCAAACCGTCCGAATGCTAGGTGCATTGCGCAGCCGATACCGATGGTATCGGCAAGCGATGCGACGCCGCAGTCGGCCGGTTTCACCTCACCGCACAGCGGCGTGGCGCTTTTGCCCGATTGCGGTGTCGCTCGTCACGGCCAAGCCGGAAGGCTTGGCCGCACCAAGCTCCTGGCACTCGGACAAAATCGCCAACGCCCAAATTCTATCCATGGTCACTGACAGCCTCTAAATGTGTGGTCGCTACGCCGTTACCTTGCCGCCGGAGGCGATGCGCGAAGCCTTGGCCTATCGCGAGCAGCCGAATTTCCCGCCGCGCTACAATATCGCGCCGACGCAGCCGGTACCGGTGGTGCGCCTCGACGAGGGCCGCCGGCAGTTCATCCTGATGCGCTGGGGCTTCATCCCGGGCTGGGTCAAGGATCCCAAGGACTACCCCTTGGTCATCAATGTCCGCAGCGAGAGCGCCAGCGAGAAGCCGTCCTTCCGTGCCGCCCTCGCCCGCCGGCGCTGCCTGATGCCGGCTGATGGTTTCTACGAATGGCACCGCCTCGGTGAAGGCCGCCAGCAGGAAAACCGGCCCTATCTCTTCCGCAGGCCTGATCGCGACTTCTTCGCCTTCGCCGCCCTGTGGGAGACCTGGCACAGCCCCGATGGCTCCGAGATCGACACGGTCGCGATCGTCACCGGCCCGGCGAACGGGCAGATGGCAGCGATCCACCATCGCTCGCCGGTCGTCGTGCCGCCCGAGGCCTTCGACGCCTGGCTCGATCCCATGGCCGAGCCTGCGACCGTGCAGAGCCTGATGCGGCCGCCGCCCGACGATTTCTTCGAGATGTTCCGACTGGGCGCCAGCGTCAACAAGGTCGCCAACGATGGGCCGGAGGTACAGGAGCCGTTCGATCCGGCTTCGGAACCGGTCCCCGCTCCAAAGCCCGCCATGCGTTCCCGTCGGGGCGGCCCCGACGATGCACAGGGCAGCCTGTTCTAGCGCAGACTGCGGCGGCGCGCTTACTCTGGTCCCAAACGAGACCAAGAGAGGAACGCACGAGATGGATGGCCGCCGCCCGACGATGAGTTCCCTGCACGGCATGGTCTCCGCCGCACATCCCTTGGCGGCACAGGCCGGGGCGCGCATCCTCAGCCAGGGCGGCAACGTCTTCGACGCGGTCGGCGCGGTCGCATCCGCACTCAACGTGGTCGAGCCGTTCATGTCGAGCCTTGCCGGCATGGGCTCGGCGATCATGTGGGTCGCGGCCGAAAAGCGCGTCCGCGTGCTCGATTTCGTACCGCCAGTGCCGGAGAGCTTCCCGATCGAGCGGTTCAGCCAGCGCTCCGATCTCGAGCGCGGCGCGCTGGCGGTAGCCCCACCCGGCAATCTCGCCGGCTGGTGCGAGCTCAACCGCGCCTATGGCCGTCTCTCGCTGGGAGAGATCTTCGCCCCGGCGATCGCCCTCGCCGAGGATGGCTTCCCGATCGCCGAGTTCGGCGTGGCGGAGTTCAACGAGCAGGCGCCGCTGCTGCGCGAGCGGCCGGAACTCTACGAGCACTGGGCACGCAACTATCTGCGTGAGGGGGGAACAAGCGTCACGCTCGGCCAGATCCTGCGCCAGCCGGAATTGGCGGCGACCCTGCGCGACATCGCCGTGAAGGGGCCGGGGCATCTCTACCAAGGCCCGCTCGGCGAGACGATCACCGCTCATCTCAAGGCGCAGGGCGGCACGCTGACCATGGCCGACCTCGCCAGGATCACGCCGCGCTGGCGCGAGCCGCTCGCCGCCGCCTATCGTGACCGGCAGGTGCATGTGCCGCCGCCGGCCTGCGAGGGCTTCCAGTTCCTTTTGACCCTGCGCATCCTCGACGGCTTCGACCTCGGCAAGCTCGAGCGCAACGGCACCGAGCATCTCGACCTCGTCTATCGCGCCATCCGGCTCGCAGCCGGCGTCCGGATCGCCCACAACAACCCCAAGCCGGAGAAGCTCGCCGAGATTCTCTCCGACGCCTTCGTCGAGCGGCTGCGGGCGCGGGTGCGTGACGGCAAGCCGATCGACGGCCCGACCGAGCAATGGATGCCGCAGGCGCCGGCGGGCGAGGACCCCGGCCATACCACCTCGTTCTCGATCGCCGATCGCGAGGGCAACCTGATCTGCGTGACGCAGAGCATCGGCAGCCCGTTCGGCAGCGGCGTCGTCGTGCCGGGCACCGGGCTCTGCCTCAACAATTTCCTCTATTGGGCCGATGTCCAGCCCGGCAGCCCGAACCGCTCGCTGCCCGGCTCGGAACTGCCGATGTGCATGTCGCCGACGCTCTCGACCAGGGACGGCGCGCCGGTGCTCGCGCTCGGCACGCCCGGCAGCTACGGCATCATGCAGACGCAGATCCAGGCGATGGTCCAGCATGTCGATTTCGGCTTAGCCCTGCAGGACGCGATCGAGGCTCCGCGCGCCCGACTCTGGGACGGCCGCGAGGTCGAAGTCGAGAACCGGGTGGCATCGGCGACGATCGCGGCGCTGGCCGAGCGCGGGCACGGCATCTTCGCCAACGAGGGCGGCTGGACCATGCGCGTCGGTGGCATGCAGGCGGTCTCGCGCGATCCGGCGAGCGGGCGGCTCACCGGCGCCTGCGATCCGCGCCGCGACGGCTACGTCGCGACGCCGTGACATCGGGCCTCCGCCAACACAGGATCATTGCGGCGCCGGCGGAACCGGCGCGTTGAACCAGTGCTCGACATAGAAGCCGTCTGGATTGCCCTGCGGGGCGATCCGGACCAGCGTCTTGAACGGTGCGTTGCCCGAGGGTTCGTTGGGGGAGCGCTCGAACCGGAAGACCTCCTGCATATAGGGCTGGAAGGTCGTATGCGAGATGTCACCCGACAGGCCGAAGGTCCAGGACGGGTGCCAGGAGTCGGAGGTGTTGTGGGTCACGACGTCCGGCGAGGAATAGCTCGTGGACTTGCTCCAGCTGCCGCCGACGCTGACGCCGCCGGTCGGCGTGCCGCCGAAGAAGCCGATATTGCCGGAGACGCTCAGGCTCGTGCTGCTGGTGGTCGTGGTCTGGCCTTCGGTGGTCTGCGGACTGCTCACGACGACGACAGGCGTCGCATTCTGCTCGGTCCAGACGCTGAAAGCATAGTAACTCATGGTGCAGGGAGGCATATCACCGCAACTGAACACCAGCTGATGCGCCAGGTAATAATAGTCCCAGAGCTTGTTCTCGTTATCGAGGCAGGACACGGGAATGGCGATATTGGTGATCGTATAGGTCGAGGGTGATTCCTGACCATTGAGTGTGTTTGCCTGTGTGTACACGTCGCTGACGTTCTGCACTTCCTTGATGAAATCGATCGGCTCGATTGCCGCCCCGAGCAAGCGCGCCCGAACAGCCGGCGCGGGTTTCGTGTCCTCCGTCAGGCTCCTGGCTTCGGCGTCCTGCAGCGCCGCCATCAATTGGCCGGCCTGATGGGCGTTGCCAGCTTCCGACTCGTCACGCTCCCAGCCGACATTCTGCGCCGACGCGCCGCCGAGCGCGGGTACAGAGGCGGGAACGCTGGCGGCCGCAGGCGCCTCGACCTGCCACATCGGCACTGCGAGCGTAGTCTGGCGGAAGCCGCCATTGCGATCGCGCTGGATCATCCAGGCGTCGATGATCTCGATACGGTCGGCACAGGGACAGGGCTGCGCGGCGCCATGCAGGAACGAGAAGGTCGCGGCGATGACGTCCGGGTTCGCCGGGTGCAGGACGGTGATGGACTTGCCGGCGTCGTAGGCCTGCTTCAGGCGCGCTTTCTCGGCGTCGCCCAGCGCTGACAAGCCGCCGCCGTCGAGCACGACATGTTGCGGATCGGCCTGCGACGGATCAGCCGGCGCGGCAAGGGAAACGGCAGGTAGGTAGCCCGCCAGCCGACCGGTGAGCGCGCCGAAACGAGCGACCTGTACTGCTTTTCCGGCGACAGGGCCGGCGGCGTCAAGCTCGCCTGGCCCCTTGTCATCGAAGAACGGATCGGCCGTCGGGTTCTCCTTTGCCGGATCGGCCGCGGTCCCGGCAAGATCGAGAATATTGGCCGTGCCTGCGTCCACCTTGGCCGTGCTCGTCGCGATCTGCGTGTCACTGACCTGGATGGGAATCGGGCGTTCCTCGGTGATGACGGCCTTGACCCCCTCTCCGACCTCAACGATCTGAGCAGCGTTCTTCTGCAGCGCCATCATGGTCTGCGCGGCAGCTGCCGGGCTGACGCCGGAGACGGCCTCCACGGCCGCGCGCGCCATATCGCCCATCAGACCGGCGTCTTTCATCAGGAGATAGGCGCCCGCGAGGAAAGGATGTTTCGCGACCTCGGCCGGGGTATAGGAGCCCGTAGTATCGTCTGCCAGCGGCTCACCATCGTAGAAGCGATTGTGGATCGCATCGGCGATGATGACCTGGGTCGCCTCCGCGCCAGGTCTGACGACCGCGCTTCCGCCCGCTGCCGGAACGATCAGAATGTCCGGCTTCATCGGGAAGACTTTCTCGGTGTAGTCTCTGCAGATCGCGAAACCGATCGTCACCGGACCGCCGCGCCGTCCCGTGACGTCCGCGACGGACAGGACCACCGGCTCGGGCGTCCCGACGGGTTGAACCGTCATCCGATCGGAGACCCAGCCGTCGATCTTGCTATCGAAATACTTGCCGTATCGGAGCCCTTCGGATGCCGCCGCACCGCCCATAAAGGCGATTCCACGGTTTTCGCCAATGCCGAGCCCCTTCTGCGGGCCGTCTGCGACAACACCGCCGGTATCGACGGCTGCCGTGGTGTTGATGAGGCAGTTCGCCGGCAGTTCCTTGGCAAGTGCAGCCATTCGGACTTCAATCTCATGCCAGATGTCGGCCGAGACCGGGTTGCTCGCGTCAAAGGCACGGACGCGCGGAGCCGTCGGATCTTCGTTCGTCCGAACATCCTTCCAATAGCCGTTCCAGGCGAATTCGGGATGCGTAAAGATCGTCAGGCACGTCGGATTGTTCGTTCGCAGCACGCCGCTCTTGTCGATGTAAGTTTTGATCAGGTCGACCCTGCTGGCGACATCCGCAGGCGTCTCCGGGCGCATCATCGGCGGAAGGACAACCGCGCGATTGGTCGAAAAGCCGCGCCTGGCCGCCGCCAGCCCCGAGGTTCGGTTGCGCAGGAGGAAGCCGACCCGCCGCACCAGCGTATCGAACGGTCCGCCCAGCATATCCGGGTGAAGATCGCCCTCTGAATCCAATACTGCAGAATCCGACATGACATCCCCCGATTGTTTGAGATGGACTGCCTGCCGCCGACTTGCCGTCGACGGTTTCGACGAGCGTCAAACCTTTCCCGCAGCCTGTTCACCGCGCGCGACGGCAGGCGGGCGCACGACGACGCGGCCCGTTGCTTCACTGCGATGTCAGATGGCTGCCTTGGCTTGCGTGATGTCACCGGCCGTCGCCAATGGCCGGTGAGCGACCAGCGCAACCATAGGATGATTGCGCGCGCTCGATCGCCTTAAAGTTCTAGCCGCTTTAAAGCGTCCGCTCTATGACATCCTCGATATGGGCCGTGAACGGCTGTTCACAGCACCGAGCCGGGATTGAGCACGCCCTTGGGATCGAGTGCGGCCTTCACCGTCCGCATCAGGTCGAGCTCGACCGGATCCTTCACACCCGGCAGGAGCGAGCGCTTGAGGCGGCCGATGCCGTGCTCGGCCGAGATCGAGCCTTTCAGCTCGGTGACGATGGCGTGCACCGCCTCGTTCATCGCACTCCAGCCGGCGAGATAGGCGGCCTTGTCGGCGCCGACCGGCTGGCTGACGTTGAAATGGATGTTGCCGTCGCCGAGATGGCCGAAGGGCACCGGCCGACAGCCCGGCACCATCTCCTCGACCCTGGCGATGGCGCGCTTGAGGAATTCGGGCGTCGCCTGGATCGGCACCGAGACATCGTGCTTGATCGAGCCGCCCTCATGGGTCTGCACCTCCGAGAGCATCTCGCGCAGCTTCCAGAGATCGGCGCGCTGGCCGAGCGAGCCGGCGAGCACGGCGTCGGTGACGAGCCCCTCCTCCAAGGCTTCGCCGAGAAAGGCCTCGATCGCGTCGGTGAGCCCGGTTTCGGCCTGGGCGCAGACCTCCATCAGCACATACCAGGGCGACGGCTCGGAGAGCGGATCACGGGCGCCGCTGGCATGGCGGACGACAAAGTCGAGGCCGATGCGCGGCATGATCTCGAAGGTGGTGAGCGTGCCGCCAGCGCTGGCCTTGGCCTTGTTCAGCAGCGCGAGCGCGGCTTCCGGATCAGGCACCGCGAGGAAGGCGGTGGCGCGCGCCGCCGGCAGCGGGAAGAGCTTCAGCACGGCCGCCGTGATGATGCCGAGCGTGCCTTCCGAGCCGATGAAGAGGTTCTTGAGGTCGTAGCCGGTGTTGTCCTTGCGCAATTGGCGCAGGCCGTTCCAAATCCGGCCGTCGGCGAGGACCACTTCGAGGCCGAGGCAGAGCTCGCGGGCATTGCCATAGGCGATCACCGCCGTGCCGCCGGCATTGCTCGAGAGATTGCCGCCGACCGTACAGGAGCCCTCGGAAGCGAGCGAGAGCGGGAAGAGCCGCCCGGCGGCCTCGGCCGCTTCCTGCGCTTTCTGCAGGATGATGCCGGCCTCGACGGTCATGGTGTCGCCGGCGGCATCGACCGCGCGGACCTTGTCGAGCCGCTGCAGCGACAGGATGATCTCCCTGCCTTCGGCGACCGGGACCTGGCCGCCGACCATGCCGGTATTGCCGCCCTGCGGCACGACCGTAGCCCCGGTCTCGCTCGCCCACTTCATCACGGCCGAAACCTCGGCGACCGAGCCCGGCCGCACCACGGCCTGCGCCTTGCCATGGAAGAGGCCGCGCGGCTCCTTGAGATAGGGCACCATCGCATCGGCGTCGGTAATGACATTCCTGGCGCCGACGATGCCGGCCAGAGCTTCGATAACGGGCGCGCTCATCCTGCCTCCGGAGACCTGATCACTTGCGGCCGACAGTCTTGCGGAAGACGCCGACGAGTTCGATGTGGGCGGAATAGCGGAACTGATCGACCGGCGTCACGCGCTCCAGCGCATAGCCGCCTGCGACCAAAAGCGCCGCATCGCGGGCGAAGCTGCCGGCGTCGCAGGAGACATAGGCCACGACAGGCACCTTCGAGGCTGCGAGGCGCTTGACCTGCGCTTCCGCGCCAGCGCGCGGCGGGTCGAGCACGACCGCGTCGAACGCGTTGAGCTCATGCTCCAGCAACGGCCGGCGGAAGAGGTCGCGCGCCTCGGCCGTGACTGGCTTCAGCCCTTGCGTATGGTTGGCCGCCCGGCTCAGCGCCTGGATCGCGGCCTTGTCGCTCTCATAGGCCGAAACCTGCGCCTTCTCGGCCAGCCGGACGCTGAACGGGCCGCAGCCGGCGAAGAGATCGGCGACGCGCTTCGCCTTCGGGATCGCCTCGATCACCAGGCGTGACAGGGTCGCCTCGCCCTCGGCCGTCGCCTGCAGGAAGCCGCCGGGCGCCGGCGTCACCGCCGCCTTGCCCATCAGCTGGAAGGGCGCGCGCCGCTCGACGATGACCTCGCCATGTATGGAGAGCCGGGCGAGGTCGAGCCGCTCGGCCGCCTCTGTGAGTTGCCGACGCAGGGCGTCGCCGGCCGGGCCGTGGCCGCGGATGTCGACGTCGAGGCCGGCTTCGGAAGCAGTCAACTGGATGTCGAGCGGCTTGTTCGAGGCGCGCAGGCGGTTGGCGAGATGCTGCGCCACGATTGGCGCCCGCTCCAGCCCCGGCGCCAGCACCGGGCAGGCCTCGACCTCGATCAGGTCGTGGGTCCGTGCCGCCATGAAGCCGACGCGCATGCCGTCCTCGCCGCGGCGGGCGTGGAAGGTCACACGACGTCGACCGACGCCATGGGCATCGACCAGCGGTGCGATTTCGGTCGTGAGCCGGGCGTGAGCGAGCGCCGTCACCACCTGCTGGCGCTTCCACTCCGCATAGAGCCCCTCGCCCATATGCTGCGCGGCGCAGCCGCCGCAGCGGGTGAAGAGCGGGCAGATCGCGGCGATGCGCGAGGCGGACGGCGTCAGGATCTCGACGACCTGCGCCCGGTCGCCGTCGCGCACGGCCCGCACGCTCTCGCCCGGCAAGGCGAACGGCACGAAGACCTGGCCACCCGCCGTCTCGGCGACGCCGTCGCCGCGCTGGCCGAGCCGCGCGATCGTGAGCGTTTCATTCATGGCGAGGGCGGACATTGCGATGCTGGACTCGTGACGTGATTGCGGGTTTGGCCTATCAGGTGCCGAGCGACAGGGAAATGGCTGGAGTTGCCTGACATGACTATCCGCAACGGCGTCGTCGAAGCGATCGGCAACACCCCCCTGATCAAATTGAAGCGCGCCTCGCAGGAAACCGGCTGCGAAATCCTCGGCAAGGCCGAGTTCATGAACCCCGGGCAGTCGGTCAAGGACCGCGCCGCGCTCGCCATCATCCGCGACGCCGAGAAGCGTGGCGCGCTGCGTCCGGGCGGCGTCATCGTCGAGGGCACCGCCGGCAATACCGGCATCGGCCTCGCTCTGGTCGGCAATGCGCTCGGCTACCGCTCGGTGATCGTCATCCCGGAGACGCAGAGCCAGGAAAAGAAGGACATGCTACGGCTCGCCGGCGCGACCCTGGTCGAGGTCCCGGCTGTCGGCTACGTCAATCCGAACAATTATGTGAAGGTCTCCGGCCGCCTCGCCGAGGAGCTTGCGAAGACTGAAGCGAACGGCGCGATCTGGGCCAACCAGTTCGACAATGTCGCCAACCGCCAAGGCCATATCGAGACCACCGGCCCGGAGATCTGGCAGCAGACGGACGGCAAGGTCGACGGCTTCGTCAGCGCCGTCGGCACCGGCGGCACGCTCGCCGGCGTCGCGATCGCGCTGAAGAGCTTCAATCCGAAAATCCGCATCGCCCTCGCCGACCCGATGGGCGCGGCGCTCTATGCCTACTACACCACCGGCGAACTGAAGGCCGAGGGCTCCTCGATCACCGAGGGCATCGGCCAGGGCCGGATCACCAAGAATATCGAGGGCGCGCCGATCGATGTCGCCTTCCAGATTCCGGACGAGGAGGCGATCCCGCTCTGCTTCCAATTGCTGGAGGAAGAGGGCCTCTGCCTCGGCGGCTCCTCCGGCATCAACGTCGCCGGCGCGATCCGGCTGGCGAAGGAGATGGGACCCGGCCACACCATCGTGACCATCCTCTGCGACTACGGCACGCGCTATCAGTCGAAGCTGTTCAACCCGGAGTTCCTGCGCTCGAAGAACCTGCCGGTGCCCGGCTGGCTCGAACGCAATGGCGGGCTGAAGGACGTGCTGGCGAAAGTGATGGCGTGACGCCGTGCAGCCGCAGCCCGGATCACTCCTCTCCGAGCTGCTGAACGCGCCGATCCGGCCAGGCCGAGTCGTCTGGATCGGGCTGCGGCCGGCACGGCGCGCGGCGATGACCAGTGTCGAGACGGCAACTGCCAGTGCGGCGGAAGGCCTGGTCGGCGATCGCTATAACGGTCGGAGCGGCTCGCGGCAGGTGACGCTGATCCAGCGAGAGCATCTTGCCGCGATCGCCAGCCATCTCGGACTCGACCGGATCGCCCCGGAGCAATTGCGCCGCAACATCGTCGTCGAGGGCATCAACCTCGCGGCCCTGAAGGATCACCGCTTCCGCCTCGGCACGGCCGTCCTCGCATGGACCGGCGAATGCCATCCCTGCTCGCGGATGGAAGAGGCCTTTGGCCCCGGCGGCTACAATGCCGTGCGGGGCCATGGCGGCATCACGGCGCAGGTCATCGAAAGCGGAACCATTGCGATAGGCGACAGGCTGGAGCGGCTTCCCGCAACCAGCCTGTAGCTTTTTTGGATAGGCCCTGCGGAGATCGGCGACGTCAGGCCGTCTGCGCACTGGCCTCGATCGCCTCGATGTCCCCGGCGCGGTCGTATTGCGCCTGGTCGAGCATGCCCTGCCGCTTGGCGACGATGGTCGGCACCAGCGCCTGGCCGGCGACATTCACAGCGGTACGGCCCATATCGAGGATCGGATCGATGGCGAGCAGCAAGCCGACGCCGGCGAGCGGCAGGCCGAGCGTCGACAGGGTCAGTGTCAGCATCACCGTCGCGCCGGTCAGGCCAGCGGTCGCCGCCGAGCCGATCACCGAGACGAAGGCGATCAGGACATATTCCTGGATGCCGAGCGGCACGCCGTAGAACTGCGCGACGAAGATCGCCGAGATCGCCGGGTAGATCGCGGCGCAGCCATCCATCTTGGTGGTGGCGCCGAGCGGCACGGCGAAGGCGGCGTATTCGCGGGGCACTCCGAGGCTCTTCTCGGTCACGGCCTCGGTGACCGGCAGAGTGCCGACCGAGGAGCGCGAGACGAAGGCGAGCTGGATCGCCGGCCAGGCGCCGGCGAAGAAGCGCAGCGGCGAGAGGCCGTGCAGGACGAGCAGCGCCGGGTAGACGATCAGCAGCACGATGGCGAGACCGAGATAGATCGCGAAGGCGTACCAGGAGAGCTGCTGCAGGGTCTGCCATCCATATTGCGCGACGGCATTGCCGAGCAGGCCGATGGTGCCGATCGGCGTCAGGCGGATCACCCACCACAGGATCTTGCGCGTGATCGCCAGCAGCGACTCGTTGAAGGACAGGAAGCTGTTGGCGCGCTCGCCGACCTTCAGCGCCGCGACGCCGACCACGATCGAGATCACCAGCAGCTGCAGCACGTTGAAGCCGAGCTTCGTCGTCGCGGCGCCGCCGTCGACCCGGGTCGAGGCCTGCAAGCCCAGCATGTTGGCGGGAACGAGACCCTTCAGGAAGTCGAGCCAGGAGCCGACCGTGCCGGGCGCCTTGGCGCTGGCGGCGAGCACGCCCGAATTGATGCCGGGCTGGATGATCAGGCCGAGCGCGATGCCGATCAGCACGGCGATGAAGGCGGTGAGCGCGAACCAGAGCAGTGTCTGCCAGACCAGCGCGGCCGCGTTGGAGAGCTGACGGAGATTGCTGATCGAGGCGACGATCGCCGTGAAGATCAGCGGCGGCACCAGAGCCTGCAGCAATTGCACGAAGATCGAGCCGGTGGTCGCCAGCGTTGTCGTCAGGCCGTTCGGCTGGCCGGCCGCGTCGGGGCCGATATTGCGGGCGATCCAGCCGAGCACGAGCCCGATGACCATGGCGGCCAGCACCTGGAAGCCGAAATTCGCGTAAAATGGCTTGGCGCCGGCGGTCGCCGCGCCGGCTCGGGACGTCACTGTGGTCATGATTGGAACTCGTCGATGGCCGCAGCGCGGCTGAACATGTCTGCCTCTTATATAAGCACTGCAGCAACTTGCGGGAAGCCAAACACATCCATTTTCCGCCGACCGGACAGCGGGAATGTTCTCAACGGAAACGCTCCTTAGAGAATTATTTTCTCCACGGTGGATTGGGCACCCGCAGATGCCTGGCGTTCAGCGCAGCGGCCAGACGAAGATGATCAGTGGCACGGCGAGCAGGATCACCAGCAGCGACAAGGGCGCGCCGAGCCTGGCATAGTCGCCGAAACGATAGCCGCCCGGGCCCATCACCAGCGTGTTGCACTGGTGGCCGATCGGGGTGAGGAAGTCGCAGGCCGCGCCGATCGCCACCGCCATCAGGAAGGCGTCGGGATTGTAGCCGAGCGTCTTGGCGAAGCCGGCGCCGATCGGCGCCATCACCAGCACGGTCGCGGCATTGTTGAGGAAGGGCGTCACGGCCATCGCCGCGACGAGCATCAGCCCGACCGCACCCCAGCCCGGCAGGCCGGCGCCGATCTGCGCCAATAGCCCGGCGAAGACGTCGGTCGCACCTGTGACCCGCAGGCTGTCGCTGACCGGAATCAGCGCCGCCAGCATGATCAGGATCGGTGCTTCGACGGCGTCATAGGCGTCGCGCAGAGTGAGCGCCCGCGTCGCGAGCAGCACTACGGCCGCGGCGAAAAAGGCGATCGCCACCGGCAGCAGGCCGAGCGCAACGACGACGACCGTCGCAGCGACGATCGCTCCGGTGAGGAAGCGCCGGCGGGTGCTGCCCAGAGCGAGGCTACGCGCCGCCAGCGGCAGCAGGCCGAGCTCGCGCAGCCGCTCGGGCAACAGGTCCTCGTCGCCCTGCAGGAGCACGACGTCACCGGCGCGCAGGCGGATGTCGCGCAGGCGCTCGGTGAAGCGCTCGCCGGCGCGGCTGATGCCGAGCAGATTGATGTGGAAGCGGGCATGCAGATCGATCTCGGCGGCGCTCTGGCCTTCCAGCAGCGAGCCCTGCGTGACGATCGCCTCGCCGGTGCGGGCTGGATCGAGCGACCCCTCCCGCTGGGTCGATCGGTGCTGCCCGACGAGTTCGAGGCCGCCCTCGGCAATGACGCGCTCCAGCGCCTTGGGCTCGCCGCGCAGGAGCAGGATGTCGCCGGCCTGCAGGCCGGCATCGGGCAAGGGCGCGCGGCGGCGCTCGCCATCGCGCAGGATTTTGACGAGCTCGACCTCACCATCGCCCGGCCGCCTGAGATCGGCGACGGTCTTGCTGGCGAGCAGCCCTTTCTCCGGAATGCGCGCCTCGGTGACGTAATCCTTGATGTCGAGCGCCTGGTCGAGGGAGCGCGAGCCCTGGCGGTCCTTCGGCAGCAGCCGGTAGGCGACGCTGAGGAAAGCGCAGCCGACGAGCGCGATGCCGATGCCGACCGGGGTGAAGTCGAACATGGCGAAAGGCTGGCCGCCGAGCTCCTGGCGCACGCGCGAGACGATGACGTTGGGCGAGGTGCCGACCAGGGTGACGATGCCGCCGAGCAGCGAGGCGAAGGCCATCGGCATCAGGAAGACGGAAGGCGATTTGCCGTCCTTGCGGGCGAACTGATAGGCGATCGGCAGCATCATCGCGAGCGCGCCGATGTTCTTGATGATCGCCGACATGGCCGCGACGGCGAAGACGAGCACCGCGACTTGTGTCTGCGTCGTGCGCAGCGCCGGGGAAATGCGGGCCAACGCGGTCTCGACCAGCCCCGAGCGCGCTACCGCAGCGCTGACGACCAGGGCGCTGGCGACGATGATGACGATATCGTCGGAGAAGCCCGCGAAGGCCTCCTTGGCCGGCACGACGCCGAGCGCGACGCCGGCGAGCAGCGCCAGGAGCGCGATCACATCGTAGCGCAGCCTGCCCCAGACGAAGGCCGCCATCATCGCGGCAACGAGGGAGCAGGAGAGAATCTGCGGCAGCGTCATCCCGGCAGGTTATCGGAAACAGCGCCGCCCCGGCACGGTCAAAGCCATTTTTTCCAGCGGAAGAACAGATAGGGCAGCACGGCGAAGAGAACCATCAGGCCGACTGCCATCGGATAGCCGAGCTGCCATTCCAACTCCGGCATCGTCTTGAAGTTCATCCCGTAGATCGAGGCGATCAGCGTCGGCGGCATCAGCGCCACCGAGACCACCGAGAACAGCTTGATGATCTTGTTCTGCTCGATGCTGACCAAGCCGAGTGTGGCATCGAGCATGAACTGCAGCTTGCTGGAGAGAAAGGTGGCGTGCTCCTCGATCGCCTGGACGTCGCGCAGAGCGGAGCGCCATTCCGGGTTGAAGCCGCCCGCGGCCTTCTTGGTACGCTTGAAGTTGGCGGAGAGGTAGAGCAGCACGCGCTCGACCGAGACCATGCTCTCGCGCACATTCGAGATGATGTGCTCGTACTGGCCGATCTTGCGCACCACCGCCTGATAGACGCGGCCCTGCTCGACGCTGGCGCTGTCGCCATCGAAGATCTGGCGCGAGCGCATGTCGATGCGGTCGCCGACGCCGCGCAGCACCTCGGCCGCCCGGTCGACGATCGCCTCGATCAGCCCCTCGATGACGCCGGCCGGCTCGAGCTCGCAGCCGCCCGGCTTGGTGACGCGGTTCTTGAAGATGTTGAAGGCACCGGGCTCGTCATAGCGCACCGTCACCAACGCCTTCTCGGTCAGGATGAAGGTGACGTCGGCGAGGCGCGGGACATTGGTCTCCGACTGGCAGATGACCCGTGCCGTCATGTAATGCGCGCCGCTTTCGGCGTAGATGATCTCGGAGGGTTCGAGATCATGCATCTCCTCCCGGGTCGGGATTGAGATGCCGAGATGCTGCTCGACCCTGGCGTCTTCCGCCCCGGTCGGGTTGAGCAGGTCGATCCAGATAGCGCCGGGCGGAATCTCATCCTCGACGGCAAGAGTCTGGTGGGCGAGCTTATCGCCGCTCGTCTGGCAGATGCCGTGGATCAGAAGCATGGCCGGTCGTCCGGAATCGAGCGCAGCGAGGCTGCGGATTTGCGCTGCACCAACTCCAAACGCCCGGCAGTGTCAAACCGATGACGTGCCGCGGGCAGTGGCCGAACCGGCGTGATGCGCACGGGGCTCGGGGGCATGCTTTCGGCGGACCGCGTGGTTAGCATAAAATAAATCGCCGGATGAGACACTTAACAGATCAGTCGCTCGTCCGGGTCTGCCATGTTCAACGCCGCGAAAAACCTCAGCATCAAGACCATGCTCCTGACTGTGCTCGGCCTTGCCAGCGCAGCGATCGTAACGCTCTCCTCGCAAGCGCTCTGGCAGGCCTGGACGCGCTACAACAGGGCGGTGGAGGTCTCCGCTCTGGCCGATCTGAACAAGGCCTATTTCGCAGCGCTGCAGAACCTCCGATACGAGCGCGGCAACGGCGCGAGTGCCCTGTCGATGCCCACCGACAAGAATGGCGGGATGATCGAGGACGTGCTGACGCGTCGCAAGCGTCTCGACGATGCGATCGCTACGGCGCAGACGATCGTCCAGAAGAACGGTTACGATGTCGCCACGACCGTCTCGAAGGAGATCGACGGCCATGTCGCGGCGCTCAAGCCGCTGCGGGCGAAAGTCGACGGCAACTGGAAGCTGCCGCTGGAGTCGCGGGAGAAGGAGCTGGTCGGGACCAGCATGGCCCAGACCGGCAAGTTCCTGACCGCGCTCGAAACCGCGTCAGCGACGCTCGAGGAACGCATCCTCGCCCTCGACGCAAACTTCGCGAATCTCACCACTATCCGCTCGATGGCCTGGGCGGCGCGCTCACTCAGCGGTGCCTCGACGATCATCCTCAACAACGCCGTCGCCCAGGATCGGCCGCTCGACGCAAAGGAAAGCAATGCCGTCCTCGTCAACGATGCGCGCATGGAATTCGCCTGGGGCGTGGTGAAGCAGCTCATCGGCCAGGCCAGCACCCCGCAGGCGCTGAAGGATGCGCTTACGACCGCCGAGAACACCTATTTCGGCGGCGCCTTCAAGGCGACGCGCGCCGATCTGGTCGCCAATGCGACCGGCGGGCGCAAGCCTGGGATCAATCCCGATCAATGGCGCGACCAGATCGTCGCCGCCTCCGAGACCGTCGGCGCCGTGGCGAGCCGCGCCATCGATGTCGTGTCGGATGTGGCCGACGCGAAGGCCGACGCAGCGATGCGCTCGCTCGTGCTGTACGGCCTCGTCCTCCTGGCCGCGCTGGCGCTCGCGCTCGTCGGGCTCTGGCTGGTACAGAGCCGCGTGACCCGGCCGATCACCGCGCTGACCACCTCGATGAAGCAGCTGGCGCAAGGCGACTTCTCGGCCGAGGTCATCGACAGCGGCCGCAATGACGAGATTGGCGGCATGGCCGCCGCCGTCCTCGTGTTCAAGGAGAACGGACTGCGCGTCCAGGCCCTGGAGGCGCAGGAGCGCGCCGCCGCGGCCGAGCGGGCGGCGCGGACGGAATCGATGATCGCCGTGGTCAACGATGTCGGCACGGTCGTCGCCGCAGCAGCCGCGGGCGACTTCAGCGCCCGGCTGCAACTGGAGAACGCCGACGCGCAGATGCAGCAGCTGGTCCACGGCATCAACCAGATCAACGCCGTGGTCGACGGCGCGACGACCGAGTTCGCCGACATCCTGGCGTCGGTCTCGCAGGGCGACCTGACCCGCCGGGTCGCGACCAGCTACCAGGGCCGCTTCGCCGAGCTGAAGCACTCGGTCAACGAAACGGTCGAGCGCCTCTCGGAGACGATCGGCGGCATCCAGGCGACGACCTCCCAGGTCTCGGCCTCGGCCCGCGAGATCAAGGCCGGCGCCGACGATCTCGCCAAGCGGACCGAAGAGCAGGCGGCCTCGCTGGAGGAAACCGCCGCGACGACCGAGGAACTCGCGGCTTCCGTCAAGGCGAGCGCCGGATCCTCCAAGTCGGCGGCCTCGGCTTCCGACGAAGCGATGAGCGTCGCTCAGCGCGGCGGCATGATCGTCCAGGACGCGGTCGCGGCGATGGAGCGGATCGAGGCCGCCTCACGCAAGATCACCGACATCACCTCGGTGATCGACGGCATCGCCTTCCAGACCAACCTCCTGGCGCTCAACGCCGCGGTGGAAGCCGCCCGCGCCGGCGATGCCGGCAAGGGCTTCGCCGTGGTCGCCTCCGAGGTGCGCACCCTGGCACAGCGCTCAGGCGAGGCTTCGAAGGACATCACCACTCTGATCCAGTCCTCGACCAGCGAGATCGAGGAGGGCGTCAAGCTCGTCCGCTCGGCCGGCACTGTCCTCGACCAGATCGTCTCGGCCTCCCGGCAGGTCGCCGCGACCGTCGTCGAGATTTCGGCAGCAGCGGGCGAGCAGGCCAACGGCATCGACGAGATGAGCCAGACCGTCGCGCATATGGACGAGATGACCCAGGCGAACGCCGCGCTGGCCGAGGAAAGCGCCGCCTCCGCGGCCTCGCTCGCCGACCAGATCCACAGCCTGGATCAGCTGGTCGCGGCCTTCCGAGTCGCGGGCGGCGAGGCACGCTCGGCCAGCGAGCCCGAGCGCCTGCGCAACCTCGCCGCGGCGGCGATGTCGGAGGCCCGCTCGGCTCCGCGCGCGCCGCGGAAGGCGCACCCCGCCCCCGCAGCTCCGATGCCCGCCCGCAAGGTCGCGGGCGGCGGAGCGCGGGACCGCGAGTGGGAGGAGTTCTGAACCCGCCAGAGCGTGCTGAGTTCGCACCGAACCACGATCGTCATCCTGGGCGACCGAAGGTCGTCCCGGGATCCATCGTAGGGTTTCAGCCCCCTACGATGGATCCCGGAGCTGCGCGGCTTCGCCGCTTGTCCAGGATGACGGTGTGGTTCCGAGGAATATCCCGGGAACTCTAAGGCTCAGACGCCACCCTTCACACCTTGCGGCGGCGCGATTTCCTCGGGAACGAAGAAGTCCGGCATCAGCGGCACCGACGGATCGACGCGATAAGGCGTGAAGTCGGTGACGCCCTCGCCGGCCATGAAGTTGTCGTCGATCAGGAAGTTACCCGAGAAGCTGCGCGAGGGCTTGTTGAAGACCATGTAGGCGGCGTCGGCCAGCATCTCCGGCGTCCGGCTCGCCTGCACCATCTTGTCGCCGCCGAGCAGGTTCTTCACTGCAGCGGTCGCGACCGTGGTGCGCGGCCAGAGCGCGTTCACGGCGATGCCCTTGGGCGCCAGCTCGCCGGCGAGGCCGAGCACGCACAGGCTCATCCCATACTTCGCCATGGTGTAGGCCAGATGCGGCGCGAACCAGCGCATCTTCATGTCGAGCGGCGGCGACAGCATCAGGATGTGCGGGTTCGCCGCCTTCTCCAGATGCGGAATCGCGTATTTCGAGACCATGAAGGTGCCGCGCGTATTGATCTGGTGCATCAGATCGTAGCGCTTCATGTCGGTCATCTGGGTGTTGGTCAGCGAGATCGCGCTGGCATTGTTCACGACGATGTCGAGGCCGCCGAAGGTCTCGGCGGTCTTGGCGATCGCCTCGGCGACGCTCTGCTCGTCGCGGACATCGACCATCAATGGCAGGCACTTGCCTCCTGCCGCCTCGATCTCGGCGGCAGCGGTATAGATCGTCCCTTCGAGCTTGGGATGCGGCTCGGCCGTCTTGGCGGCGATGGTGACATTGGCGCCGTCGCGCGCCGCCTTGACGGCGATGGCGAGGCCGATGCCGCGCGATCCGCCGGTGATGAAGAGCGTCTTGCCCTTGAGCGACATGGTGCTGTCCTTCCTAGTTTTATTTTTCCGGCTTCCACAAATCTAAAATCTTCAACCCTAGATAATGAAAGTATATCGCTATCAAAACCCACAATATCGAATCGTATCTGAACAGAGATTGTGCGCCTGATATTTTTTGGAAAACGGCAACACCAAGAAACCCAATCGCAAAGGAATTCAACAACGTGGCCGTTAGCTTTATTTGCTCATTGAAGCGCTTCGCTTCCGCTACTTCGCCGAATTCGAGTGCTCGCAGAGAAGAAAACCCCTCTTGAAAAATGATTCCGATCCAAGCTCCGCAGAACGCCCAGTACCCAGCTTTGAAACTAAACCCGAGGAAAGAATC
>Ga0209025_1000752_pt1 | contig 54324 bp, 49 predicted proteins | sample AraplaMF_Col_mLB_FD_184256 | JGI IMG/M metagenome (GOLD analysis project Ga0209025, IMG submission 184256) | Arabidopsis root microbial communities from the University of North Carolina, USA - plate scrape MF_Col_mLB (SPAdes) (version 2) | ecosystem: Host-associated > Plants > Roots > Endosphere... | reverse complement strand
ATATTCTATGCTATTTAGCCCAGAAGCATTAAAACAAATGCCAGAAGCATTCTCAAATAGCATTGTACCAATTTTGAAAACATCTTTAGTGGATTCACTTCATAGTGTATTCCTAACAGGATTAGTATTTATTATAGTTGGTGCTGTATTTACAATCTTCTTACAAAAAATTAAGCTTTCTGATCGTAAAAAAGGTGCAGAAGAACCTGCTACTGAAGTAGAAGAAAAAGATACAAAAGTATCTTACTCATAATAAGAAAAAAGCATCGCCTTATGGTGATGCTTTTTTTAGTGTATAACATATAATCTTTTTTAGTTATAAATGATTGACGTATTTTTATAAATGAGTTATATTATTTCCTGTAAACGGTTACATGAAATGGAGAGGGAAGAAAATGAGTACAATTAAAGACGTTGCAAAATTAGCGGGAGTATCTGTTGCGACTGTTTCCAGAGTGTTAAATAAAAATGGATATGTTCATGAAGATACATTAAAAAAGGTAGAGCGAGCAATTGAAATGCTGGATTATAAACCGAGCACAGTAGCACGTTCTCTATATAATAAAAAGTCTCGTTTAATTGGTTTAGTCGTTCCGAACATTGTGAATCCATTTTTTCCAGAAGTTGCACGTGCCGTAGAGGATGTAGCGCATAAACAAGGATACACAGTTGTACTTTGTAACTCTGACGAAAGTTTAGAAAAAGAGAAACAATATATTGATGTGCTTAGACAAAATAATGTAGATGGATTTATTGTAGCTACGAATCCACAAAATAGTGTGAATTACATGAACCTTTCCGTGCCAGTTGTTGCAATTGATCGCATGTTTAATGAGAGAATACCTACAGTGTATGCTGATAACTATGCGGGAAGTCAGGCGGCAACAAAGTTATTGTTAGAAAAAGGCTGTAAACATATTGCTCATATTCGTGGTCCGCGTGATGTGAGTACGGCAAATGAGCGTTTTGAGGGTTTTGTAGATGTTATTACACAACATGGACTTTCTTATATGATTACAGAGAGTACGTTTGATCCAGCAGATAGCGAACGCGTGACAATGGAATTGTTAGAAGTGCATCCGCACATTGATGGTATTGTAGCTGGAAATGATTTGATTGCAATTGGTGCAGTAAAAGCGGCGTTACAACAGGGGATTTCTATTCCAAATGATTTACAAATCATTGGATTTGATGGTATTTCATTTACAGAAATGATGTATCCATCTATTACGACAGTTGCGCAACCTACTTATGAAATGGGACGAATTGCAACGGAATTATTGCTAGAACAGATGGAAGGAAATAAATTAGAAACAGGACATTATCGTTTACCGATTGAAATTATAGAACGAAATACAACGAAGTAAGGAGATGAGATATATGCCAAACATTGCAGTAGTCGGCAGTATTTCAATGGATTTAGTCGCTGTTTCGAAAAAGCGACCAAAAGCAGGAGAAACAGTAATTGGCGAAGCATTTCATACAGTGCCAGGAGGAAAAGGAGCTAACCAAGCTGTTGCCGCAGCTAGACTAGGTGCGAATGTGGCGATGGTTGGAGCTGTAGGAGAAGATGATTACGGTAAAGTAGTTAGAAAAAACTTAGAAAATGAACGTGTTTTTATCGACTATGTGGTACCGGTTACAGATGAAACGACAGGAATTGCGCATATTGTGTTAGCAGAGGAAGATAACAGTATTGTCGTTGTGCAAGGAGCGAATCGTCTTGTAAATCAACAAATTGTAGACCGAGCAAAAGATCTTCTTGTAAAAGCTGATATGGTTGTCCTTCAGCTGGAGATTCCGTTAGAAACAGTGGAATATGTTCTTGATATTTGCACAGAACATAAAGTTCCAGTTATGTTAAATCCGGCTCCAGCACAAGTATTACCAGCAAATATTTTGGAGAAGGCAACGTACATTACACCGAATGAGCATGAGTGCCGCATTGTATTAGATGATTTTACGTCACCAGTTGAAGAATTACTTGCGAAATACCCAAATAAGTTACTGATGACAGAAGGTGGAAAAGGAGTTCGCTTCCATAATGGTACAGAAATTGTTCATGTTCCAAGTATTTCTGTAGAAGTAGTGGATACAACAGGAGCGGGTGACACATTTAATGGTGCGTTAGCGGTCGCGCTTTCTGAAGGAGAAACACTTGAAAAAGCAATTCGCTTTGCAAATATTGCGGGCGGTCTTTCTGTAACAAAGCTTGGTGCACAAGGTGGTATGCCAACAAGGGAGAGACTTAGAGAAGTGCAGGTGATTGTTAGATGAAGAAGCATGGTGTATTAAATAGTGAAATTGCCGCGGTACTAGCATCACTTGGGCACACGGATACAGTTGTGATTGCGGATTGTGGCTTACCGATTCCTGATGGTGTGAAACGAATTGATTTAGCAGTAGAGCTTGGAAAACCATCTTTTCTAGATGTGTTACAAGTTTTGATAGATGATATGGCAATCGAAAAAGTAACATTAGCAGAAGAAATCACCATGAATAACGCAGAAATAAATAAAGAAGTTGAGGCGCGCTTAAAAGAAGCCGCTTTTGAATATGTATCGCATGAACAGTTTAAAGAACGTACAAAACGGGCAAAGGCCATTATTCGTACCGGAGAAGCAACGCCATATGCGAACATTATTTTACACGCAGGCGTGATTTTTTAATAAAGGGATGTGATGAGAATGCGTATTGGAATGACAAATATTTCAAAAGCGTTCAATGGTAATCCTGTTTTGAAAAATGCACAGTTTAGCATTGAAACAGGAGAAGTCCATGCACTGATGGGGGAAAATGGAGCGGGTAAATCAACGCTTATGAAGATTTTAACAGGTGTGTACACGAAAGATACTGGCCAAGTCATAATTGATGGAAAAGAACGCATATTTAAAAATGCAAAAGAAGCTGAAGAATATGGGATTGCTTTTATTCATCAAGAACTGAATATATTACCGAATTTAACAGTTGCTGAAAATATGTTTCTTGGAAAAGAGCTTATGTATGGGAAAACAGGCATACTGCGTACACGTCAAATGAATGACATCGCAGAGAGCCAATTAGCAAGTTTAGGACTTCACGTAAAAGGGGCTATGCTTGCCGGGGAATTATCAGTTGGGCAACAGCAAATTATTGAAATTGGTAAGGCTTTAATGACAAATGCGAGCGTTATTATTATGGACGAGCCGACAGCGGCATTAACGGACCGCGAAATTGAAACGCTCTTTACGGTTATAAATAAATTACGTAAAGAAGGTGTATCGTTCGTTTATATTTCGCATCGCATGGAAGAAATTTTTTCAATCTGTGACGCCATTACAATTTTACGTGATGGAGAATATGTTGGAACACGGTTAATTCCTGAAACATCATTTGATGAAGTAGTAAGTATGATGGTTGGCCGTAGCATTGGAGAACGTTATCCAGAGCGCGATGCTAAGATTGGCGAAGTCATCTTTGAAATGCGCAACGGAACGAAAGAAGGAAAGTTCGAAAATATTTCGTTTCAAGTGAGAAGAGGGGAAATTCTCGGTGTTGCTGGATTAATGGGGGCAGGGCGTACAGATATTATGAAAGCAATATTTGGACATGAACCGTTAGACTCAGGCCAAATATTTATGAACGGTCGAGAGGTAAAAATTGATAGCCCAATTGATGCAATACGGCAGCGAATTGCCTTTATTACAGAGGATAGAAAATCAGAAGGGCTTGTATTAGATTTTTCAATTCGTGAAAATTTAGCATTGCCAAATTTAGAGAGCCTTTCAAAAGGTAGTGTGATGGATAATGGGGCAGAAGCACAGTTTACAGAGGACATGATGAAGCTCCTTAATGTAAAAGCGGCAAATGGAGAACAAGCTGTCAAGTCGCTTTCTGGTGGGAATCAACAAAAAGTTGTGATTGCAAAATGGCTAGGAATCCATCCACAGCTGTTAATTTTAGATGAACCAACTCGAGGGGTTGATGTTGGAGCAAAAAAAGAAATTTATTCTATTATGAACAAGCTTACAAATCAAGGAGATGCCGTTATTATGGTTTCATCTGAACTTCCAGAAGTATTAGGGATGAGCGATCGAGTCCTTGTTATTCATGAAGGAAAAGTAGGCGGTATTTTAGAGAAAGATAAAGCAACACAAGAGTCCATTATGGCATTAGCTACAGGGGGAGAGTAAGGTATGGCTAAAAAGGGAAATATATTGCAGCAGCTAGGTTCTTTAATTGGATTGGTACTGATTATTGTAGTTATTACAGCATTAAATCCAGCTTTTATTGAGATTCCAAATTTATTTAATATTTTGCGACAAGTGTCGATTAATGCACTCATTGCATTTGGAATGACCTTCGTTATTTTAACTGGGGGTATTGACTTATCGGTAGGTTCTATTTTAGCATTATCAAGTGCACTTGTTGCTGGAATGATGGCAAGTGGCATGGATCCGTTCCTTGCAATGGCAATTGGATTGTTAGCAGGTCTTGTAATGGGGATTGTAAACGGTATCATTATTACAAAAGGAAAAGTGGCACCATTTATTGCGACATTAGCAACAATGACCATTTTCCGAGGGCTCACGCTTGTTTACATGGACGGACGTCCGATCACTGGCCTTGGTGATCACTTAATGTTTCAAATGTTTGGTCGTGGTTATTTCCTTGGTATTCCTGTACCAGCTGTAACGATGATGATTGCTTTCGCAGTTCTGTACTTTATTTTAAAGAAAACAACATTTGGTCGCCGTACTTTTGCAATTGGTGGGAATGAAGAAGCAGCGGCACTATCAGGTATTAATGTAACGAGAATAAAAATAATGATTTACGGTCTTTCTGGTATTTTGGCAGCGCTTGCAGGTATTGTGTTAACATCGCGCTTAGATTCTGCACAGCCAACTGCTGGTTCTTCTTACGAATTAGATGCAATTGCTGCAGTTGTTTTAGGAGGAACAAGTCTTTCGGGCGGAAGAGGATGGATTGTTGGTACATTCATCGGTGTACTTATTATCGGTGTATTAAACAACGGCTTAAATTTATTAGGGGTATCTTCTTTCTTCCAACAAGTTGTCAAAGGGCTTGTTATCTTACTTGCTGTATTAATTGATCGTCGAAAAGAAGCGTAATGGAGGGACAATTCATGAAAAAATGGTTGCTTATGCTCGTTGCATTTATCATGGTAATTACTGCCGGATGTTCAATGGAACCACCGGAATGGGCAAAGGATTCTGGCGAAAAAGGGAGAAATAAAACTATTAAAGTTGGATTTTCTGTTTCCACTTTAAATAATCCATTTTTCGTCACATTGAAAAAAGGTGCAGAAAAGAAAGCGAAAGAAAGTGATATCGAATTGATTGCTGTTGATGCACAAAATGATGCAGCTAAGCAAACAAATGATGTCGAAGATTTAATTCAAAAAGGCGTTGATGTAGTTGTTATTAACCCAACAGATTCAGATGCGGTTGCTTCAGCAGTGAGTGCAGCAAATGCGGCGAATATTCCTGTTATTACAGTAGACCGTGTTGCAAACTCAGGGAAAGTTGTTTCTCATATTGCTTCAGATAATATCGAAGGTGGCAAAATGGCAGGCGAATACATTCATGAACTTATTGGTGAAGGGGCAAGCGTTGCTGAGCTAGAAGGAATTCCTGGATCATCTGCTGCACGTGAGCGTGGGAAAGGATTCCATAAAGTAGCTGATAAGGGGTTAAAAGTTACTGCTAAGCAAGCTGCTGATTTTGACCGTGCCAAAGGATTGTCCGTTATGGAGAATATTTTACAAGCTAATAGCGATATTAAAGCAGTATTTGCTCATAATGATGAAATGGCATTAGGCGCACTTGAAGCATTAAAATCTGCTGGAAAAACAGATGTGGCTGTTGTTGGTTTTGATGCAACGGACGATGCTGTAAAAGCGGTTAATGAGGGACGTATGGCAGCAACTGTTGCACAAAAACCAGAATTAATCGGAGAGAAAGCGATGGAAACAGCAAAACAAGTGACCCAAGGTAAAAAAGTGGAAAAATTCATTCCGATTGAATTAGAGCTTATTAAGAAAAAATAAAATATAAACTTACATTTAGGAAGGAAGAATAACAAATGAAATTTTTTATTGATACAGCAAATATTAACGAGATCAAAGAAGCAAATGAACTAGGTGTATTAGCAGGCGTAACAACAAATCCATCACTTGTAGCAAAAGAAGGCGTGGATTTCCATGAACGCATTCGTGAAATTTGCAATGTTGTAGAAGGACCCGTAAGTGCAGAGGTTATTAGCCTAGAAGCAGATAAAATGATTGAAGAAGGAAAAGAATTAGCAAAAATCGCTCCAAACGTTGTTGTAAAAGTTCCAATGACAAAAGAAGGATTAAAAGCAGTAAAAGCATTCTCAGATTTAGGAATTCGTACAAACGTTACATTAGTGTTCTCTGCAGTACAAGCATTACTTGCAGCACGTGCTGGTGCAACATATGTATCTCCATTCTTAGGTCGCTTAGATGATATTGGTCATAATGGTATGGACTTAATTCGCCAAATTGCTGAGATTTTTGCAATTCACGGTATTGAAACAGAAATTATTGCAGCATCTGTACGTCATAGTGTTCACGTAACTGACGCAGCATTAAATGGCGCACACATCGCAACAATTCCAGCGAATGTAATCGGAGCATTAGTGAAACATCCGTTAACAGATCAAGGAATTGAGAAATTCTTAGCTGATTGGGAAAAAACACAAGAGAAATAAACATATAATAAAAAATCACAGCTCATTTGTTTGAGTTGTGATTTTTTTGTTATTTAGATGGTTAAAAATTCCTATAAATATGTTGCAACGATACTGAAAATAACAACAGATACCTGTAATAACATTTCTTTTTAAGTCATGAAGTGTCTATCAAATGTTGTAGGGAATAGGAATATTTCCGAGGAAATTGTCGAGATATAGTTGGTGTTTATGCATTTTAAAAAATGAGTGAAGAGTTATAGCTTTTACACAAGATTATTGGCATTTCTAATTATAAGATAGGGTTTCTTTTATTAAAAAGAAAGAAACAAAAGTAACGCCATTTTTAATTGCGATAGATATCTTTATTATTCCATTCTTTACCTTTATCTGGGCACGAATAAAAGAGTTAGTAGTCGATTATTTTTCTATTATAGGGCATGTACTCACTGCGCTTATATTTTTTCCTGTTTTGTTAAAAAGTACAATGCATTATGGATTATTAGGAGAGGGAAATTGACGGTGAAATCTTGAGATGTATGTTGAAATAAGGTGCTAAATAAAAATATCCATGTTCATGGGGGAAGATTGTATCAAGATGATTGGTATAGAAGAAAGAGGAGTTTCAACAAATTACAATGCGTAGTATTCGAATACGCTTATTACTGAAAAGTAAAAAAGAACAATAGGAATTTTTAAATATAGTAAATAAAAATCGGAAGTAATAAACTTATGAAACATGATAAAAATATATTTTTAAAATATAGAGACAAATAGAGTTTACCCCTTTTTTTAACGTGAATAAATACATATATTTCAAGATTTTACTAATTTTGAATCTAAAATAATAATTATTTATAAAAAACAAAATTATATATTGATTTTGTCTTTTATTTTGAGTAAAATTCAAAAGGATTAATAAGATAGTGATAGTTTAATAGTTTAATAGAAATCCTTTTTTAGGAAGAGGATGTAGAGTCTAGCAGACTTAGAATGTAGGGAATATTTGTAAATCCATACACAAAGGGAGAGTAAAGTAAGTGACAGCATTGAAAAAATTATCAGCTTTTGTGAAAGGTAGTATTGTTTTATTATGTGTAGCATGTATGTATTTTGCTATACCAACTACACATGCAAGTGCGGAGACAGTTAAGATTTATCTTGATCCAGGTCATGGCGGAACGGATACAGGAGCGATTGGAAATGGTTTAAGAGAAAAAGACTTAACATTAGATATTGCAACACGTATTCGTAACATTTTAAATGCAGAGTATACAGGTTATGAACTTAAAATGAGTCGTACGAGTGATGTATACCCTACGTTAACGCAGCGAACAACTGATGCAAATAATTGGGGAGCAGACTTTTTCTTATCTGTACATATTAATAGTGGTGGTGGCACTGGCTATGAAGATTATAGTTATCCAAATGCAGGAGCACCAACTACGACTTACCAAAATGTAATTCATCAAGAAATTATGAAAACAACTGACCTTTATGATAGAGGAGTTAAAACGAGTAATTTCCATGTGTTAAGAGAAACGAATATGCCAGCAGTATTAACTGAAAATGGATTTATTGATCGAGCAGAAGATGCACAAAAATTAGGTAATGCAACATTTAGAGAACAACTTGCAAGAGGGCATGTAAATGGCTTAGTAAAGGCATTTGGATTACAGAAGAAAACATTTTTAGTTCGTGTGAAAGCAGAAGAATTATATTATTATAATCAACCTGATTGGAATGCAAAGGCTGGTACTGTGAAAAAAGGTGATGTGTTCACTGTTGTGGAAACGTTAACTGTAAATGGTTCAAAAATGTATAAGCTAAAATCAGGAAACTATATAACTGCTAATCCTTCATATGTTGAGGTTTTATAATAAAGATTTAATTAAAAAAAGACAATGATGAGTTAATTCATCATTGTCTTTTTTATTTTTCCTCTGACATAAATCATTCCAGCAAATGTGAGTAAGAATGCTGTTCCAATTACAAAGCTTACACTTGGTGATGCCCCGATTGCTCCAACTGTAAAGGATCCAGCGACAACGCCTAATGAGAAGAAAGCATAAAATAATCCGAATGCCTTCCCGCGTTTATCTTCAGTTGTATTTTCAACAAGTAAAGCATTAATAGATGGGAAGAGGATGGCGAATCCAATTCCGTAAATCATCATAACAACAAAGAGCATGCCTTTTGTTGTAAATATACCAAGTAATGATAAGGCAAGTGCCATGACTGCAATACCGATTACCATCATCTTTGAACGGTCAAATCGATCATAAATACGATTTGTTGGTAGCAAGAAGAAGAGGATGGCAGTAATCCCAAAGACACTTAACATCATACCTGTTGTAGACGCTTTGAGTGCTAATGCCTCTACTTTTACAGGTAACATATATGTGACGATACCTTGTGAGAACATTAATGTAAAAGCGCCAATATAGGCTTGTAATAATGGTTCGGATCTTAGTAATCCTATCATATCTTCTTTGTTCATCATTTGCGTTCGTGATGTATCTTTTCTAGTCACATTGTTTGGTAATAAGAAAAGGGCCACGATTGTACCGAGTACCATTAAGAGCGAAATCGTAATAAAGACCCATTCAACGCCTACTTTTGCTTTCATAATTCCACTGAAGGCTGGACCAACGATAGCTGCTGTTCCGACAGCGGCACCAGATAGTGCCATTGCTTTTCCTTGTTTTGTTGATTTTGTTTGTTTAGATAAGAAAGTAAAGGCTGCAGGAATTAAGAAGCCGTCACTAAATCCATGTAAAAAGCGAACGATGAGTAATTGCTCGCCGCTCTGAACAACGGTATACAATAGTACTATGAAACTTGTAATTCCCATACTCATATAGAGAACTTTCTTTGCACCAAATTTATCAACAGATGCACCTGCGATAATATTTCCAATCATATTGGCAAACGAGTACATACCTACAACAAGGCCGATAATAAGAGGGGTTCCCCCGAGGCTTTGCGCGTAAGTACTCATAATTGGTAATTGTGAAAATGTATCTAAAAACGCTACGATAACAATAAAATAAATGAAATATTTCAAGTGATGTTCACCTCTCCTCTGCTATTATGGCATAATGCGAATTTCACCTGCAATGAAATTGAATTAACAGATGTGGAAAAAAGTACAAAGTGACAAAAAAGTGAACTTTTTTTGTTAAAATTTGGTGAATTTCAGTTTGGCTTTTTGAAATATATGGATAAAAGTACTATAATAGATTAGTAAACTTCACTAGGTTAAGTATATGTACATAGAGAGGGATGCATAAAATGAAAGCATTACTTTGGTATGATCAACGTGATGTAAGAGTAGAAGAAGTTCCAGAACCAGCTGTTCGGCCAGGAGCAGTAAAAATCAAAATTAAATGGTGTGGTATTTGTGGAACAGATTTACACGAATATTTAGCGGGACCTATTTTTATTCCAACAGAAGAACATCCATTAACACATGTGAAAGCACCTGTTATTTTAGGTCATGAATTTAGTGGGGAAGTAGTTGAAATTGGTGAAGGCGTTACAACTCATAAAGTTGGGGACCGCGTTGTTGTAGAACCTATTTATTCTTGTGGCAAATGTGAAGCTTGTAAACATGGTCATTACAACGTTTGTGAACAACTTGTTTTCCATGGTCTTGGTGGAGATGGCGGTGGCTTCTCTGAATATACTGTAGTTCCAGCAGATATGGTTCACCATATCCCGGATGAAATGACTTATGAACAAGGTGCACTTGTAGAACCAGCAGCAGTTGCAGTTCATGCAGTACGTCAAAGTAAATTAAAAGAAGGTGAAGCTGTAGCTGTATTTGGCTGTGGACCGATTGGACTTCTTGTTATCCAAGCTGTTAAAGCGGCAGGTGCAACGCCTGTTATCGCAGTTGAACTTTCTAAAGAACGTCAAGAGTTAGCAAAAATAGCGGGTGCTGATTATGTATTAAATCCAGCAGAACAAGAGGTACTAGCAGAAATCCGTAACTTAACAAACGGTTTAGGTGTAAATGTTAGCTTCGAAGTAACAGGTGTTGAAGTTGTACTTCGTCAAGCGATTGAAAGTACAAGCTTTGAAGGACAAACTGTAATTGTCAGTGTATGGGAAAAAGATGCGACAATTACCCCAAACAACTTAGTATTAAAAGAAAAAGAAATTGTAGGTATTCTTGGATACCGTCATATCTTCCCATCTGCTATTAAATTAATTAGCTCTGGACAAATTCAAGCAGAGAAATTAATTACGAAAAAAATTACTGTGGATCAAGTTGTAGAAGAAGGATTTGAAGCGCTCGTAAAAGATAAAAATCAAGTGAAAATTCTTGTTTCGCCTAAATAATGTATAATATAGAAGAAAGTAGCCTTTTTCTAGAAATAGAAGAGGGCTACTTTTTTTATGTATAGAAAGGTGATGGTTATGGTGCAAGAACTTCAAAACACTTGCAATGAATCTGTAAATCTTGAACGTACTGATACTATTACTTTAAAAAAGAGGCAGGATCGGTATGGAAACCAAAATTTGTTCAAAAGGAAGAAATTTCATATCTGTAGACCAGTATTACAAACAACAATCAGCAAGGTACTGGTGTATTGATGGTGAGGTAATGCCTTTGGGGATGGAGTGGAACATTAACGACAGTTGGCTATGGGGGGAACTCCGCAAATAGACTTTGGGAAAATCTTTACGATATTCTATATTTTCATTGGAATTGGTATAGTGTTTGGGCTTGTTCACAAGCTCGCAGTAAATGTTCAATTGCCAAGTATATTAGCAGGGAGAAAGAAGGAGTAAAAGCAATCAGGATATGCACCTGGTTGCTTTATTTTTTTACAATATTTTAGCTGTTTCTTTGCAGAAAATTAATATTCGTTTACTAAAATATGAATGAGTCATGATGTGAACATTTGCATAATTTATTTTTCAATAGAAATGAATAGAAAGGCGGGATATTCTAATCTTAGATCAACCATATGACCTACATATTTAAAGTAAAATAAATATAAGCGGAGGTTTTCATATGAAAAAGAAAGTATTAGCCCTAGCAGCAGCTATTACATTAGTAGCACCATTGCAAAGTGTAGCATTTGCCCATGAAAATGAGAGCGGAAATAAGGTAAGAGTAATTCAATATTGGTCTGCGGAAGATAAACATGCAGAAGGGACAAACTCCCATTTGTGGATTGTCAATCGTGCAATTGATATTATGTCCCGTAATACAACAATTGTAAAACAAGATCAAGTCACCTTATTAAATGAATGGCGTACAGAGCTAGAGAATGGTATTTATGCTGCTGATTATGAAAACCCTTACTATGATAATAGTACATTTGCTTCTCATTTCTATGATCCTGATACAGGGAAGACGTATATTCCTTTCGCTAAGCAGGCAAAAGAAACGGGGGCTAAATACTTTAAACTTGCTGGTGAATCTTATCAAAAGCGAGATATGAAACAAGCATTCTTCTATTTAGGATTATCGCTGCATTACTTAGGAGATGTAAATCAACCAATGCATGCAGCAAACTTTACTAATCTTTCTTATCCACAAGGTTTCCATTCTAAATTTGAAAACTTTGTTGATACAGTAAAGGATAATTATAAAGTGACTGATGGAAATGGCTATTGGAATTGGAAAGGACTAAACCCTGAAGACTGGATTCATGGAGCTGCTGTAGCTGCTAAGCAAGATTATGCCGGTATTGTAAATGGCACTACAAAAGATTGGTTCGTAAGAGCGGCAGTTTCACAAGAATATGCAGATAAATGGCGTGCAGAAGTTACACCAACAGCAGGAAAACGTTTAGTAGAGGCGCAGCGTGTCACAGCGGGATATATTCAGCTTTGGTTTGATACATATGTAAATCGATAGAATGCTTGGTTACTTCTTAGTAATAAACATATACATATCATGACTCATGATCCAGTACAGGCAATCACTTCTATTGAAATAGTTAAAAAGTTTCTTCGTCAAGAAGAAACTTTTTTTGTTTAGACACAGGAGAATGATAGTTTCTTTCCAATATGTATAAGACATATATATAAGGGGAGAGAACGATGTGGAGCGTAACATATTTCAAAAGGTCCCATTACCATGTGCATTTCTTGATGAAGAAGCGTTAGAAAGAAATATTGAGTCCATTGTTCAATTGTGCCAAGGAAAGAAAGTTCGTATTGCTAGTAAATCATTACGATCTGTTCCAGTGATGAAGAAAATTTTAGCCTCTAATCGTTGTTTTCAAGGCATTATGTGTTTTTCACCACGAGAAGTAATATTTTTAATAAAACAAGGATTTAACGATTTGTTGCTTGGGTACCCTATACATGATGAACAAGCACTTCAAGAAATTAGTTTGCTTACAAAACAAGGATTGATAATCACTTGTATGGTAGATTGCGTAGAACATATTGCTTATTTAGAGACAATTGCAGAGGAAACAGGTGGGCGTTTTCGAATCTGTATTGATATCGATATGAGTAGTCATTTTTTTCAGCTTCATTTTGGTGTTAGACGTTCTCCTATACGTACTGCCGCTGAGGCTTTGGACGTTATTGAAAAAGCAATTCAATCTCCTGTTTTACAAATAGACGGTGTAATGGGCTATGAAGCACAGATTGCAGGAGTTGGAGACGATGTACCAAAGCAAGGTTTTAAAAATAAAATAGTTTCTTATTTAAAGAAAAAATCTGTATTTGAAGTGATGGAACGCAGACAGAGCATTGTACGAACAGTGCAAGAACAAGGGATTGCACTTCGTTTTGTAAATGGAGGTGGTACAGGAAGTATACAAACGACAATGCAAGATGAATCTGTTACAGAGATTACAATAGGTTCGGCTTTTTACTCTCCTAAACTCTTTGATTACTATAAAGATATTAAATTTGAACCAGCTGCTGGATTTGCATTGCCAATTGTTAGACAACCAGCCCCTCATATATATACTTGCCTAGGTGGTGGATATATTGCTTCAGGATCAGTTGGGAAAGACAAACAGCCGGAGATTTTGGAGCCAAGTGGAGCGAAGTTGTTAGCTTTAGAAGGAGCTGGAGAAGTACAAACGCCTGTTTATTATGATGGTTCAGAATACCTAACGGTTGGGGATGTCGTGTTATTTAGGCATAGTAAAGCCGGAGAACTATGTGAGCGTTTCTCATCGTTACATCGTATTGCAGGTAACAAAGTGATAGGGAAATATTCAACATACCGGGGGGATGGTCAATGCTTTCTGTAAAAGGGCAAAAATGGAGAAATTGGACAGGGAATGTAGAAGGAAATCCACAATATACGATGTACCCAAAAAGCATACAAGATGTAATAGAAGTAGTAAAGTTTGCAAAAGAACAGGGAAAGAGAATTCGTGTTGTTGGATCAGGTCATTCTTTTACACCTCTTGTTCAAACAGAAGAAATTTTAATTTCTTTAGATGAGCTACAAGGGATTTTGGATGTGGATTCACAATCATTCATAGTAGAAGTATGGGCCGGAACAAAGTTGTATAACTTAGGAAAACTGTTGGAAGAAAAGGGATATGCGCAGGAGAATTTAGGAGATATTGATTCACAATCTATTGCTGGAGCATTTAGTACAGGAACGCATGGAACAGGTATTCAATTTGGTAGTTTGGCAACACAAGTAGTAGAAATTACAGCTGTGCTGGCATCTGGAGAAATTATTGTTTGTTCTGAGAAAGAAAACCCTGAATTTTGGAAGGCATTTCAGTTATCTCTTGGTATGCTTGGAATTATTGTAAAAGTTAAATTAAAAGTCATTCCAGCTTATTCACTTATCTATGAAAGCAAAAAGGAATCGTTATCTACTGTAATAAGCAAATTAGAGGAATATAAGCAGCATCGTCATTTTGAATTTTTTGTGTTTCCGTATTCAGATGATGTTCAAGTGAAAATTACAAATGAAACGACAGTTAAAGGGATAGATTTAAAGTGGCATAAGTTCAAGACGGCACTACTTGAAAATATAATTTTTTCATTATTGTCTAAAGGATGCAAGTTACTTCCTTCTATAAGTAAGGGAGTTAGTAGGCTATCAGCAAAGGCAGTGCCGAATGCAAAAACAATTGGTTCAAGTTATCAAATATTTGCTACATCTCGTAATGTTCGTTTTTATGAAATGGAGTATAGTGTCCCAGCGCAGTATATGAAAGATGTAGTAGGGGAAATTTACAGTCTTATTGAAAAGAAGAAATTCCAAGTTCATTTTCCAATTGAATGTCGCTATGTAAGGGGAGATGATATATGGATAAGTACTGCCTATGGAAGAGATTCAGCGTATATCGCTGTGCATATGTATAAAGGAATGAAGTATGCTGCGTACTTCACAGCGATAGAACGTATTTTTCAAAAGTATGAAGGACGTCCACATTGGGGGAAAATGCATACAATGCGATATGAACAGTTGCAATGTGTTTATCCAAAGTTAAACTCTTTCTTGGAAGCTAGAGAAAAGGTAGATCCAATGGGAGTGTTTTTAAATCCATATGTAGCAAAAATGTTTTCTATTTATGAAAAAAGCTGACAAATTATTTGTCAGCTTTTTTGAGTGTAATTACATTTCGTGTATGACTCATTCGTTCGTAAAATAGTAATTTATCACGACTAAATACGTGCAGTAGAAAATGAATAACAAAGATACCGTTAATTGCAAACATGAATAATAATATAACAAGTAGAATTAAAGGATTCGTATGATTTAAAATAGAACTGCTAGAGAGAATATAGTTAATTCCTCCGAGAACAAAGTAAAACAGTCCATACCGAATGAATAATTCTTTTAATGTAATTCGTTCATTTCTTCCTTTTATATGAATACGAAGTAACGCCTTACCAATTGTTTTTCCGTTCATAAAATACGGAATGATGATGAAGTAGACGAGGACTGCACACGTAATAAAAATAAGATCATATAGATTGGTATAAGATTGCATTTTAGAAATGAAAATAGAATTCCCCTTATTTTTTATACCTGGCACAACAAGGGATAAGAAAATCCAATCAATTTGGAGTGCGATTAGGCGGCGGATAAATCCAACTGGTTTCGTAGCTAAATCGACATGTGCATCTAATTCATTTGATTTAGGAAGGAAGTACGTGAATATTGGCGCGATGAAATAACCAATTGCTCCCCCAAGTGTATTTAAAAATAAATCATCGATATCAAATAAACGATATGCACAATTGTATATACCGTATAACCCAGTCACTTGTGTCACTTCAAAAAATAGTGAGAGACAAAGTGAAAAGAAGATTGTTTGTAAAAAACTACGGCGGAAATAGTAACGTAAATATATGCCGAATGGAATCGTTAACACGGCATTAAATGCGACTTGTAAAAAGGCAGATTCTTTTAATAAGTAAAAATAGGTAGCAGGTTTTGCTAATATCGCTGCTGTATGATTGCTAATTTCTTGAATGAAATAAAACGGTACAAGCTGAACGTGCTGTGTGTTAGCTGGCTGAAGGCTACATGTATCATAGGTTTGCGGTAGAGGTAAGACAACAAGAAAATAGGCGTTTAACAAATAAAGAAGCAAAGAGTATAAAATAAAAGAACGCCATTTATTTAGATAGCCATATTTTCTGTAATTAAATATTAGAAATGGAATCAATAGAACCATTGCTAAAAAAGGAAATAGAATAAATGCTGTTTTAATTGGAAATAAATAAGCTGTCAAAATGTGGCTCCTTTCGAAAAAATTAAGATTTTATTATAGCTTCAATAAAATGTAAAAGCAAACTTTATTTTTAGAGGCGGAAAGGGAATCTGAATTAAAAAGCAACATACCCCTTATTTTTTAGGGATGAGAGAGCATCCGTCCATGCATAGAAACGGTCAGGACATTTTTCAGCCCCATATTAAGCTTAAAACTAAAACAAAAATAGAAAATGAGTACGGGTCACTTTGGTTTAGACGTAGCCATGACTTATAGGTTGAAAATTTAAACTGGATGTATATAGATGAAAGAAGAGCCTTACTGCAAATTTGCAGAAGGCTCTTCTTAGTGGGGATATTTAATATGCGTAGCGTTGGATTTTGCCGAAAGGATACAGCTTTGGAATTGTTGTTTCCATGTTAAAGTGGTGGTTTCCTTTCTTTGAGAAATCCACTCGTGATAATCTTGTTGCGTTTTCCATAATATACGAACTATATACTCATTTCCATGTTCAGTATGCTTCGTACGAGAAAATTCTAGATTAATAAACCCGTATGTACCAGGGTTTGGATAGTATTGTTGTAGAGAACGAATCATTTTTTCTTCATAGCCAAATTTAATATGAATAAGTTTTGTAACAATAAACATGATTGCACCCCTTTTGTATTAGTAATAAGAAATTAGAGTGAGTATCCTGTTTCAGTCATAACATGTGCAATCCCTCCTGTTATTCTTACGAGGTTAGGGTGTGTTTGTAATATCGATTCATCCCGTTCGTAATTCATTTTTAAAGCATGATATATATTTAATATTATACTATTCTGAAAATTTAAAGTAAATAAAAGGAAGACGACAAATTTTTTATAGGAAAATAATCGTGAGTGTACCCGCGATGACACAATAGAAAGAGAAGGATTTTTAAGCTGAATCTTCTATAATGCCCATAATACTTAGTGATAAATCATCTAAGCTAACAGGAATATTTTTAAATTGATGAGGAATCGAAATAAACAAAAATTCACTCTAAAATATAAGAAAAGATAAGCGTGAAGCGAATTTGTAGCAGATTGTCATATGTTGCCAGAAGACTCATTTATGTATCGCTGCAATTTATGCAAGATTTGACAATGTTTTCAATGTCATGTAATCTGTTGTTTCTAATATACGAATCTAGGCCTTTGTAAGATTTGTATGAAAATAAGTTGTTAAAAGTTAAGAGTTTATTACATGTTACAGTTTGTTTTTATTATTTGTCATGAAAAATAAAGTGTATTTAATGAGTTTGTAAAGAAACTGTAAAATAAATCATGTATAACTGTATGAGAAGGGAGTCGGATTATGAACTATTTTAAGCGAATCAGTAGTCTAGTATTAGCAGGAATTATTGGTCTTTCTAGTACAGTTGCTGTCAAAGCTGAGTCAAACGACGAGAAACTAAACAACATGCAGCAGCAATTGCAGCAGAATAACAATGATATTCAGCAAAAAGAACAAGAGAAGCAAGCTGTTAATAAAGAAATACAAGGTATCGAAAGTGAACTACATAATTTAAATAAAACAATTACAAAAAACAAAGAGGAACAGGCTGCTATTCAACTCAAAATTGATGAAACACATAAGCAAATTGAACAGAAAAAGCAAGAAATTATCGTTTTAGAAGATAAGGTACTTGCTCGTAAAGATATTATGAAAAAACGTATGGTTTCTGTTCAAAATAGCTCAAATACAAGTTTAGTAGTAGAAGTTGTAGTAGAATCAAAGAATTTTGCTGATTTCTTACAACGTGTGACGGCAGTATCTACAATCCTAGAGGCAGATAAAGAGATTTTACGTCTTCAAGAACAAGATCTTCGTCAAATTGAAGAAGATAAAAAAGCAATTGACGAAAAAGAAGCATCTTTAGAAGTAGATAAACAAAAATTAGCAAAAGCACAAGCAACTTTACAAGAAAACTTGAAAAAACGTCAAGAAAACTTACAAGCTGTACAGACAAAATATAATCAACTTGCAGGACAAATTAATTTAGCTGAACAAGAAAAAGCGAAAATTGAAGCAAATATGAAAGAAGTCCAAGAAACGATTGCTCGTGAGCAAGAAGCAGCAAGATTAGCAGAAGAAGCTCGTGCAAAAGCAGAAGCGGATGCAAAAGCTGCAAGGGAAGAAGAGGAAAGAGCAAGAGCGGAAGTAGAAAAAGAGGCTGTTTCAAAGCCAGAATCAAAGCCAGAATCAAACCCAACTGAACCTGCCGTGAATAAATCACAGCCGGCACCAGCTCCAAAACCAGAGACAAAACCTGATCAGAAGCCAGGACAAGGCGGGCGTGAAATTTATGTAGAAGCGACTGCTTATACAGCGGATCCATCGGAAAATGGTTACAAATCAGGTGAACATGTGCATTCAGCAATGGGACATGATTTAACTGCAAACCCAGGAATGAAGTTAATTGCTGTAGATCCAAGAGTTATCCCGCTAGGTTCTCGTGTATATGTTGAAGGGTATGGAACCGCAATTGCAGGCGATACTGGTGGTGCAATTAAAGGTCATAGAATAGATGTATTAATGCCAGATAAAGGTTCATCTAGTGCTTGGGGTAGAAGAACAGTTCGTGTTGTAATTTTATAATTGAAAATCAAATCCAACTTTACAATATGTGAAGTTGGATTTTTTTGTAAATTTTAATGTTAAGTCGAGTTTACATTTTGTAAAGTTTAGCATACAATGATGGTGAGAGGTGGTAAAATTGACCATTTGTAATAGAGTAAAGGAGCTAAGAGCCCGTTTTAACTTCACGCAAAGCGTACTAGCTGAAAAGGTTGGTGTAACAAGGCAAACGATTGCTGCAATTGAAAAGGGGGATTACGTTCCATCGTTGTTATTAGCGCTAACGATTTGTGATGTATTTGATTTAAAGATGGAGGGTGTGTTTGTTTTAAATAAGGAGGGAGAAAAAGATGAATAGAATCATGTTGTCGTATGTGGTGAATGTGTTATTTATTGGATTGGCTAGTTGGGCATTTATTGAACTCTATTATTTTGAGGTGGAATTTGCAAATATTATTCAAACAGAGAAAGTACCATTTGAAATATCAATGAGTCTTACACCGTTTTTATTGTTATTGATTGTAGCGATTGTATCAACTATTTTTTATAAAGTTCAAAAAAAGAAATATAAGAAATTATCTTTTTGGATGTTTCCTCTTTTATTTCCACAAGATGATGAGCGCGAAGAAGTCATTACAGCAAAAGCATGTCGTACGACTTTTATAGCGCTTTGGTTTGTTATACCGATTGGAGCTGCATTGCTTGTTATATATCCGATTGTAACCCCGTATATTCCTGCATACCCATTATATGTTGTATTTTTCATCTTCTTTATACAAATGACCGTATTCCATATATCACTTTATCGAAATAAAATTGCTTAAAGACGTGCCACGTGCACGTCTTTTTTTAGTAATAAAGCATCCTATTTTTTACAAAAAATTAACGCATGTCGAAGTGAAGATTTACAAATGCTTTTTATGATAGGAATTAGATTTATTGAATAAAGGGAGTGGGAAAATGAAAAAGAAGGTATTGGTATATGGCGTAATAATTGCAAGTGTATTATGGACAGGAAGTAATGTACATGCAGAAACATTAGAAAAGGATACAGAGCGGATTGTGAATACAATAGAGACGTTACCAAAGGGGAGTATATCTAACCCTGCATACCGCGGGAAAGTGGAACAGATGGTGACGGACTTTATTGGTAAAAAACATAAGGATACAAAGATTAATCGGATTGCCTCGTTTCAAATGCCTAGTAAGAAGGCTGAAATTACAGCATCAACGCCTGATGGGAATACACTAGTTGTTACAGAAGCTGATTTAGGTCAAATTCAAATACTATCAATTGCAGATTTAGAAAATATAAAAGTATTAGGAAATGTGAGTTTTAAAGACATTCATTCAGAAGCGGAAGTAACGAGTGTAACTGTGACACCAGACGGAAAGCACGCATTGGCCGCTTTTCGAACTGGAGATAACTTATATGATGCAAATAAAGGACAAGTGGCGGTAGTGGATTTAGCAGCGCAGAGAGTGGTAAAAACGTATGAAGTAGGTGTAGGACCAGATTCAGTAGCGTTAGCAGCAGATGGAAGAACACTTATTATTTGTAATGAAGATGAAGAAAACGATCCAAATGATGATAATGAAGTAAATATGAAAAAAACGAAACGACCAGGAAGTATTTCTATGATTACATTCCCTGATGGTGATGTTATGCGCGGGGAACATGTCGAGCTGCCAATCCATATGAGTAACATTGGTAATGGAGCGATCTATAAGCATGATCCACAGCCAGAGTATGTTGCGATTAATCCAAAAGGAGATAAAGCAGCTGTCACATTACAAGAAAATAATGCGGTGGCAATTGTCAATATTGCAGAAAAACGAATTGAAAATATATTTGGCCTTGGCACGACAACACATAAAACAGATTTAAAAAAGGATGGCACCATATCTTTTCAAGATGAGATAACTGCACGCCTAGAACCAGATGGTGTGACATGGGATCCATCAGGAGAATTTCTTATTACTGCTAATGAAGGGGACCTTGGTAAAAATGAATTTAAGGATGGTGTGAAATCAGGAGGAAGAAATATTTCTGTATGGAGTCAGACTGGATATCTTGTATACGATAGTATGAATCTTATTGATGAAAAAGTAGCGGCTGCTGGCCTATATCTTGATAATAGAAGTGAAAATCGGGGAAGTGAAGTCGAAAATGTGACAATTGGTAAGATAAAAGGAAATCCGATTTTAGCAGTGGCGGCTGAAAGAGCGAATGCTGTATTGTTCTTCGATATGACAATTCCAATGTTCCCGGTATACATTGGAATTGCGCCATCAGCAGGAGCGGCACCAGAAGGAATTCATAAAATAAATGGTCGAGATTTATTTGTGAGTGCAGATGAAGTAGATGGAGTGTTAAGTTTTTATCATATAAAGTGATGCGGGAAGACTGACTTATCGCGACCAAATAACGGGATAAGTTAATAAAGTGGCTTCTTCTTTTCGTCTTAGACTTGTACATATAGTCATCTTACTTTATCATCTTATATAGAAGTAAGATTCTGTAAAGGAAAGGGATTATGTATGAATAAACGAAGAATATATAGTATACTAGCAATTCTTTTATTTGTTGTAGGTGGTATCTTAATCGGTAAGCCATTTTATGACGGATATAAGGCAGAGAAGAAGCAAACAGAAAATGTACAAGCTGTTCAGAAAATGGAATACGAAAAGCATGAAACAAAATTTGTAGATGCATCTAAAATTGAACAACCAAATTTAGCGGAAGTTGCGAATGCATCGTTAGATAAAAAACAAGTAATTGGTCGTATTGAAATTCCGAGTATTTCATTAAGTTTACCTATTTTAAATGCTTCTACTGAGAAAAACTTATTATCAGGAGCAGCAACTGTTAAAGAGAAGCAAGAGATGGGAAAAGAAAATTATGCATTAGCAGGGCATAATATGTCTAAAAAAGGCGTCCTATTCAGTGATTTATCAACATTAAAAAAGAACGATAAAATCTATTTATATGATAATGAAAATGAATATGAGTACACTGTGACGAATGTATCAGAAGTAACGCCTGATAAATGGGAAGTCGTTGAAAACCATGGGAAAACGGAAGTAACGCTTATTACATGTGTATCTGTATCGGATAACTCAAAGCGTTTTGTTGTTACAGGAGAGTTTGTAAAAGCGAAAAAAATAAAGTGAAACTTTAATCAGTGAAGGGGGCTTCATTCCCCGCTGATTATTAGCTCTCATTAATTGGGCCTTAACGGGTAGTTGATGGGAGTCTTACTGCCCGTTAAGGCGGGATAAAAGGTTAAACAAAAAAGCTGAGGGGCAATCCCTCAGCTTTTTTAGTCCATCCATTTTACTAATTTTTTTGAAAGTAATAGTAATATACAACCTAAGAAAATAGCTACAACGCCAATGACTGTAAATACTTCTGAATAGCCAAGTGAAGTTGTAAAACTAGCGAGTTGACCACCTAAAATATTGGCAATTCCTGAACCAGCCAACCAAACGCCCATTAGTAATGAAGCGAGTTTTACTGGTGCAAGGGCACTGACCATTGATAATCCAACAGGTGATAAAAACAATTCACCTAATGTATGGAAAAGGTAAGTAAAGACAATGAATAATAGGTTTGCTTTCTCTGTAATATTATGTTCGTCACTACCTGTTTTTAATGTGGCAACCACTAGAACCATATAACCAATTCCAAGTAAAATCATACCGAGTCCCATTTTTGTTGGGATTTTTAAATCTCCACGTTTTGTTGTAGCAAGCTTAGCCCATAGTGCTGAAATAGCAGGAGCAAGCAAAATGATAAACAGTGGATTGACCGATTGGAACCAAGATGTTGGGATCTCCCACCCGAATACAGAACGATCAACAAACTTGTTTGTATATAGCGTTAGTGAACTACCAGCTTGTTCAAAACCAGCCCAAAAGAAGACAACGAAGCAAGTTAGAATAATGATAACCGCTGTATGCTGTTTTTCTTTTTTTGTAAGTGGTGTATTACCAGCTGTTTGTTCGCCGGATGGTGCTTGTAAATCTCTTGTTGGTTTTTTTCCGATATCGCCAAGGAAGCGATTAGATAGTGTTGTGAATAAAACTTGTCCAATAATCATACCGATTGAAGCGGCTAAGAATCCGTAACGGAAACCATAATGAACAACGCCATCTACTGTTGTTTTGAATAAATTTTCTGATAAAAATCCACAAACGAGTGGAGCTAAAAATGAACCGACGTTAATACCCATGTAGAAAATCGTAAATGCACTATCGCGTTTTGGATCATGTTCCTCATACAATTCTCCAACAAGCGTAGAAATATTTGGTTTAAAGAAACCATTACCAATAATAATAAGCGCCAGTCCAAGGTATAGGCCAACCTGGTTTTGTAGGGCAAATAGTGTAAGGTTACCGATTGCCATTGTTACGCCGCCTATTGTTATAGCTAAGCGTTTTCCTAGAAAACGGTCAGTTAAGTATCCGCCAATCATTGGAGTAAAATAACATGCTCCAGTATAAAATCCATAGATGGAAAGTGCCCACCCTGGACTAAACCCAAGACCGCCGCTTACTAAAGCTGTCGTTAAATATAATGTTAGTAATCCTCGTAATCCATAGTAACTAAATCGTTCCCACATTTCTGTGAAGAAGAGTAAGTATAAACCTGGAGGATGTTTTTTGTTTCGTTGTTGTTTCCTTTCAAGTTGTATCGCTGATTCCATTTAAGTTTCCTCCTGACACAAACAAAAACAAAGTGAATAGTTTTGTTTGTTTAATATTTTACTTTATTAACTATTGGATGTCAATAAAGGTCGATTTTTCAGAAGAAATTGGAAAACAGAGCAGATATAGAATGAGGATTTCTTTTGTGATAGACTATGGACTATGTTTGTTCTAGCATATAAGTGCAAGAAATTGAAAAACCATATAAAACCTTTCTTTTTTAGGCGGGAAGAGAGCATCCGTCTATGCATAGAAGCGGTCAGGATTCTTTTTAGCCCCATGCCGAGTAAAACAAAAGGAGAAAATGAGTGAAGGTCTGCTTTTGTTTACATAGCCGCAACTAATATGTTGGAAAATCAAAATCGAGTTATATACTTCCCTTTTTAGAGGGGAGAAGAGGAGTGCGAATCATCTTTTATTAGGCGTAGCGGCTATATGTTGAAAAATTAAAATGGGATTTATATAGGCTGAAAAGGATTCTACTTTATATGAAAGTAAAGAAGGAGAAAGAAATGAAATCACTACAGAAAAAAGAAATTTTGCTTATGAGCCTGATGTTATTTTCCATGTTTTTCGGAGCTGGAAATCTAATTTTTCCACCTTTCCTTGGATATGAAGCGGGGGAACATGTGTGGATTGCATTGTTCGGCTTTATTATATCAGCAACTGGACTTCCGATATTAGGTGTAATGGCAATTGCTAAAGCCGGAAGTTTTCAAGGATTGGCCAATCGTGTACATTCTTCTTTTGCAATTATTTTTCCATGTTTAATTTATTTGTTTATCGGTCCTGGACTTGGTATACCACGTGCCGGGAGTTTAGCTTTTGAAATGGGGCCAGGTCAGTTCTTCCCAGAGACTAGTAGTGTATTACTACTCATTTACACGGTCATCTTTTTTAGTATTGTATATTGGCTAAGTTTATCACCATCAAAATTGATGGGGCTGTTTGGAAAGATATTAACACCCTTATTATTGTGTATGATTGCTCTTATCTTTATAAAGAGTATGATTACACCAGCAGGAGATGTTCAAGCACCAGTAGGGAACTACGGACACGCTCCAGTATTTCAAGGTTTTTTAGATGGATATTTAACAATGGATGCTTTAGCGGCATTAATCTTTGGAATTGTTATGGCAAATACTTTGCGTGCTAAAGGAGTACAAGATGAAAAAGGACTAGCAAAGTATATGAGCATGGCAGGTATCGGTGCTGGTCTTTTATTATCTCTTATTTATGTCATTTTGGGATATGTTGGATCAATAAGTGGTTCGCTTGGAAAGTTCGATAATGGAGCACAAGTATTAGCTCATATTATGACTACATTATTTGGACAGGGCGGCATGGTATTATTAGGAATTATTTTTACTGTTGCTTGTTTATGTGTATCGATTGGACTTGTTACATCTTGTAGTCAGTTTTTTGCAGAAGTATTTCCGAAAGTATCTTATAAAGTGTGGGCTTTTGTCTTGAGTGTAGTTAGTATGATTCTTGCTAACCTAGGATTAACACAAATTTTAAAAGTATCAGTTCCTATTCTTGGGTTTATTTATCCGATTGCTTTAACACTTATTATTTTAGGACTATTTCATAAGTATATTAATAAGTATACGTATATATATCCAATGACAATTGGATTTGTAGCAGTGTTTAGCGGGATAGATATTTTAAATCGAAACGTGTTACTTTCAAAATGGACGCCTATATTAGAAAACATTCCTTTGTATACAGAAGGAGTAGGATGGATTATTCCAGCGATTGTAGGTGGCTGTTTAGGAATGATTGCCAGTATTTGTATCAATAAAAAAAATTAAAAGAAAAAGGTGTTTTCTATATTGGAAAACGCCTTTTTTTGTTTAATTTAATTCGCCTATAAACCATATTTCTTTGTCATTGTAATTATCGTCAGTAAAAATTTCTCTGTAGCCTTTTACCTGTAATTCTTTAGGTATATGTAAGCCAAATTCTTTTTCAATATCGCGTTCTTGTAGTAATGGAATCCACTGTGGTCCGTCCATGTATCCACTTAGAAAGCCTTCAAAAAATCGTTCGATCCCTTGCTTACTAAATACAATGAAGATATTAGAAGTGTGTAAGTTCGGAAAAGAGACACCCAAATAAATACGATACTCCTTTTCAACTTTAGTTTTCATATGAATGAAATGCTCTACTTGATTGATTGCGGTCTGTAAATAAAATCGTTTCATCGAGTTTGATTTACGTTTTGAATTCATATAAGAAGGATTGATGGGAAGATGGATAGACCAGCAACCTAAAGAAGATGTTTCAGTCGCATTTGGTAAAGAACTTGTATGTGCGATGGTAGATTTTAAAAAATTGCGGCATACTCTCCTTAAACCACGAATTTTCTTTTTTGAACGATGATTCCAAATTGGCGGTTTCAAACAAACACCTCATAAACATTATGTTTTAATTTTCATGAAAATAGAATAGGGATTGCCATTTGCTACTATAATAGCAGAAACTGGAGATTATTAGGGGAATTTTATTAAAAAATGAATAGATTAGGAGTATTATATAAATAACTGGTAATTTATCCAATTGTTATAATGCATTCTACTATTTTAACAGCATGATCAGAGGGGGGAGAAAATGAAACAAGATTTGGGTAAAAAAATAGAAGCCCTAGAAACAGCAATTGATACATTGCAGGAGACGCTCTATGAGTTAAAAGCACAGCAAAGAGAAATGGAAGAAGAAAGAGTTCAACAAGTAAAGGAACCTATTGAGAAGAAACAAGATGTTAGTATCCCTGTGCAAAATGTACGACAAGAAGAAAGAGTCATTAGCCAAGAAAGTGTGACGGAGCCGGAGATAAAGCAGGTGGATATATCTGCGTTTAAGCCTGAACCATTTGACATTATAAAATTTTGTCAAACATGGCTACCACGAATTTTCGTTGCAATTATGCTACTTGGGGTAATTTGGCTATTTAAAGCGGGGGTAGATGCAGGATTACTTACTCCAGCAATTCGTATTGTATTTGGCGTAGCATTATCAGTTGCTTTGTATTATGTAGGTGATATACAAATAAAAAAAGAACGTCAAGCGTTAGGTTTGGTATTAGCTGGAGGAAGTATTACAGGCATTGTTTTAACGACATTCGCTGCACATTATTTGTATCATTTCTTTCCGGCAATGATGGCATTTATATTCAACATTATTTGGATTATACTCGGTATCTATTTAGCTAAGCGATATCAATCAGAGTATCTCGCTATATTTGTATCTGTAGGCGCCTTTTTTGTACCGTTTTTATTAAATAGTACAACACCTAATTCTTACATTTTCTTTGGATATGAAACGGTGTTAACGATTAGTTTATTATGGTATGCGTATAAAAATCGCTATCAATATTTATATGTGGTGTCTTACAGTGTTGCTGTGCTTGTAACGTTTTTCTTTTTTGTGATTATGACAGTATTATTAGGTCATTTACAAGTGCAATTAACGATTGTTTATGGATTGATTCATATTATGTTGTTTTGGCATATGTTTATTGATAAAAACTTTATTTACGAGCCCCGGATGGCGATATTTGGTGCTAATGCTATCTTTTTCGTTATGGCAATTGTGAAAATTCCAGACTTTACAACATGGGGATTGTTAATTTGTACAATTGTACACACTGTAATGTTTGTGGCTGACTATATGAAAAATAAAAAATCGCCATTTACAGATCTTTTATTTGGTTTTGCGATGGGGTCGTTTAGTTTAGCGATTTTATATGAATTTAGTTTAGTGAATGGAGCAATTGTATTGATGTTACAAGGTTTTTTAGGTATCGTTGCTTCTGCGAAATTAAAACAAGAAATCAAGTTTTATATTAGTGGAGTTATTTATGTAATCGGTATGTTGCAAACCCTTGTTAGCCCATTTGAGACATTCATGTCAGCGGCTTTTGTAGCCCACCTCATTTTAGTTGGAACATTTTATTATGGAATGATGAAAGTGAAACCAATGTTGAAACGCTTTGGGAAATATGTGTATTCGATGACGTTATATAGTTTTATGGTACTTGTATTTATTACGATTACTAGAATAGGAGAGGTTCTTTCAACAGACGGAAGTATTATCAGTGTACCTGTCTCTCTTGCATGGATGATATATGCTTTAGTTTCAGTTTGGTTTGGGCGTAATAGAGGAATGAATGAAATATTATACGCCGGATTAGTTGTGTTAGTTGTGACAGTGAGTAAGTTATTCTTCTTGGATTTACCAGAAGTATCAATGATGATTCGTGCAGTATTATTCTTACTTATTGGTGGACTAGGAATTGTTATTTCTAGAATGTTTTTCTCGAAAGAAAAAGGTGATTAGTAAAAAAAGCAATCCATTTAGGATTGCTTTTTTACTATTTATTATTAATAGTGACAGCTTCATTATATTTTGTCGTTGTATTTTGACGAAGACGTAAAGTGGCTTGTCCAGTTGTATTCGGTGCGAGTTGTACATTTACTACTTTTTCAGCAAAACCTAGGCTATTTGTTGTGAAAGAGAATACACTACTATATCCAAAAGTAGAAGGCCAAGTACCATTTTCATTTTGTACTTTCGCAATTTGTGTTCCTCCAGTTGTAAAAATCCCTAGAGAATAATTATTGTATGTCGCATTAGGTAATAAATTGTTTGCTTGAAGTCTTATTTGAAATACTTCGTTGCTTGGTAGAATACTAGGGCGAATGACTGTATAATCGCTAGTTGTTACAGTTCCCTTATATCCATAAGAACCAGGCTTAAATGTATTTGTATTGAACCATTGATATCCTTGATTTGGAGCGCTCCAAGGTTCTGGTTGTGGCTCAGTTGATAAATTAGGTTGCTCAAATGTTTGTAAAGGTGTTGGATTATCAAGTTGTAGGCCATTTACTTGATCTAAACTTGTATAAGTTTCTGGTTTAGATAACCAATTAACAATGTTTTCCAATAGAATAGCGTCATTTTCTTCTTTATATCCATCATATGTTTTTTTTGCTTGTCCTGTATCTTCACGAACATATTTTGGTGAGGCATCCTCAACAGGAGAAGAATCACCAATAAAGGCTGCTTTTCCAAGGCCAACTTTAGCAATTGCAGCATAAGGACCTTCTGCAATACCGCCACCATTATAAACACCGCTATCAACAGCGCTATTCCATTTTGATGGGTTTTCTGGAAGATATACGATTCCTTTCGCTAATTTAGGGTTTGTAATGGCAAGTGTAGAACCAGCATGCATAGCTACTGATGAAATCCCTTTTGTAATACCAAAGGATTGTTCAGGTGATACAATATTTTTGGCAGAAACATCTCCAAGCGCATTATAGCGAAAGCGAATACCAAAGTTTTGGGATAACCAATCGGAGCTTTCTACTCCTTGCATTGCTGGTGAGTTTGCTTCTTCATTAGACATCCCTTTTGCCGGGTTGTCCCATGCACCACGTCTGTATCCATTAAATACCTCTGAAGAATCCCAACGATTCTTATTTCGGTCTGCATTATAATGATCTGCGATAAAGAAAATACTACCACCATTTTTAACATACTGTAACATGGCATCTTGTTCAGATTTTTTATAAGGAATATTTGCTTCAGGAACGATAAATACATGATAATCTTTTAAATTTTCATATGTAATAGGTGTAGATTGGCGAAGCTCTTTTACAAAATATCCGTTTTTAGCAATACCATTTCCAAAATCAGAAAAACCACCATCAATGACCCAATCGGCTGTACCGGCTGTTTGCCCGTGTGTATTATCAAATAATACTTTCTTCCCATTGTTTTGATTTACAACTTTTGCAGCAATCTCTGGTGCTGGATCTGTAGAACTTTCAGCGAAAGCTAGTGGAATAGAAGTGCTTCCGATACTGAATGTAATTGCTGTTGCTAAAGAAAGTTTAAGCCATTTTTTGTTCTTCATAGAAGAATCCCCCTAATAATAAATATATGTGCCTTAATAATGTAATGGATTTTTTTATGAAAATAAAGATGGAAAATGTAAAATATACAAAAAATTTGTAAAAATAACATGGATTTTGTTGATAAATATTTGTGTGAAAAATAAGAAAACCCCTTCCTCGCTATAAGGAAGGGGCAACATATTTAACTAATTTTTGAAGTTTGTGCAGCATCTATCTTATGAAATCCTTTTAAGTAATATACAACTACTAATGAAATCAACCAAATCGGACCAACAATTAATGCGATTCGTGTATCTTCTGAATAAGCCATAATTCCTAATACTAATGCAAGGAAAGCAAGTGAAAAATAAGAACTTAATGGATATAAAGGCATTTTGTACGTTAAATTTTGCTTAGTTTGTGCTGGTAATCCTTTTCTGAATCGGATTTGAGTAACTAATATGATCCCCCATGTCCAAATTGCACCGAACGTTGAAATACTAGTAAGCCATGTAAATACTTTTGCAGGAACAAGATAGTTTAAAATAACACCAACCAGTAAGACTAAGGAAGTTGCTATAATTCCACTACTTGGAATGCCATTTTTATTTAAACGGCCGAATTTTTCAGGCGCCTTTTTTTGCTCTGCCAATGTAAATAACATACGTCCTGTACTAAATAAACCACCGTTACAAGAAGAAAGAGCTGCCGTTAAAACAACGAAGTTAATAATTCCCGCTGCTTTTGCTATACCAATTTGTTGGAATGTTAATACAAACGGACTTCCTTTATCGCCAAGTTCATTCCATGGATAAATTGCCATCATAACAAATAATGCTCCAACGTAGAACAGTAAAATGCGCCAAAATACGTTATCAATTGCTTTTGCAAGTGTTTTCTTCGGATTTTGTGCCTCACCAGCTGTGACACCGATAAGTTCGACTCCTAGATAAGCAAATAAAACCATTTGTAAGGAAAGAAGTAACCCAGAAAAACCATTAGGGAACCATCCGCCGTGTGACCAAAGGTTCGAAATTCCAGTAGCGATGCCATCATTTCCAAATCCAAATAGAATAATTCCTGTCCCAATTACAATCATACAGATAATTGTGACAATTTTAATTAAAGCAAACCAAAATTCAAGCTCTCCAAATACTTTTACAGATAAAAAGTTAAATGCGCTCATTAATACGAGAGCCAATAACGCCCAAATCCAGCGCGGGATATCTGGAAACCAATATTCCATATAAATTCCAGCGGCAGTGATTTCAGCCATACAAGTAACAACCCATAAAAACCAATAGTTCCATCCAGTTATATAACCTGCTAAGGGTCCTAAATAATCATGTGCGTATTTACTAAAAGAACCAGCAACTGGTTGTTCAATTGCTATTTCCCCAAGAGCACGCATAATGAAGAAGATAACGAGTCCAGCAATCATATAAGCTAATAGAATAGAAGGTCCAGCTAATTTGATAGCAGAAGCAGATCCTAAAAATAGTCCTACACCAATAGCGGATCCAAGAGACATCAATGTGATGTGTCTTTGTTTTAGACCGCGGTTTAAAGTTCCTGATTTGTTTGTTTGCTGCATAAAAAGCCTCCTTATAGGATGAAAAGATTGAATGCGCTTACTAGAAGTGCAACTATTTTAAATTATAAAACATTTCTGTCTGTTATGCTACAAAAATTGTCGATGTATGTTGTACTATATCTGTATTTGTCAGACCTAAACTTAAAATTCTAACTATTATTGAATACATTGACTCTTTCTTTTATTGATTGGTAAGATTAAGTATTACATTTTCTCGCATAATTATAAGAATGTGTGATAATAATTCATTGTGTAGGAAGGGTACTTAAGCATGTTTCAATTACAAAAGTATAACACTTCTGTGAAGCAAGAGATTTTAGCTGGCATCACTACATTTTTTACATTTGCGTACATTCTTGTCATCAATCCGAAAATACTATCTGATGCAGGTGTACCTTTTGATCAAGCATTTACGGCAACTATTATTGCGACAATTGTCGGAACATTATGTATGGCGTTTTTTGCAAATTATCCAATCGTCATTGCTCCAGCCATGGGGATGAATGCGTACTTTGCTTATTCTGTTGTACAAAAAGCAGAAGGCATTACATATGCTATTGCGTTTTCAGCAGTATTTGTAACGGGTATTATTTTTCTTTTATTGTCTTTTACATCATTTCGTCAAAAGCTTATTGTAGCAATTCCAGATAGTTTGAAGCATGCTATTGCAGGTGGGATTGGGTTATTTATTGCTTTCATTGGTCTTCGTTTATCTGGTATTATTGTTGATTATCCATCTAATTTAGTTACAATTGGAGATTTTCATTCACCGGCTGTTATTTTAACACTGATTGGTTTAGTGTTAGCAGCAGTGTTAATGGCATTACGTGTGAGTGGTGCGCTATTTATAAGTATGATTGTAACGGGGATAATTGCCTTCTTTACAGGGCAATTGAAGTTTAGTGATCAAATTGCAGCGATTCCTCATTTACCAAAAGGGATTATCGTTTCCAATCCTATAACTGCATTTTCTGATGTAATGGAATATGGGTTATACGGCGTTGTTTTTTCATTCTTACTCGTACTTTTATTTGATACAACAGGGGCTTTGCTTGGTCTAATTAAACAAGCTGGTTTAAATACAGATAATGCTGAAAAGCGTTTCGGTAAAGCATTTATTGCTGATGCAATAGGTGGTACAACGGGAGCAGTGTTCGGGACAAGTCCGACAGCGGCAACGATTGAATCGTCAGCAGGAATTGCAGCAGGTGGTAAAACAGGATTAACAGGTATTGTAGTAATCTGCTTAACGATAGTTACAGCATTTTTCAGTCCTGTAATTGCTTCTTTATCAAGTGTGGCAGCAATTACGGCTCCCTCATTAATTATAGTAGGGAGTTTAATGGCACAAAGTATTCGTGATATTAACTGGAATGAATTTGAAGATGCATTGCCGGCATTTTTAATTTTTGTAGGGATTCCATTAACATCTAGTATTGCGAACGGAATTGCACTTGGATTTTTAATTTATCCAATTTTAAAAATTGTGAAAGGGAAAGGGATGGAAGTTCATCCGCTTCTGTATTTCTTTGCAATTTTATTTGGATGTCATTTGTTCTTATAATATAGAAAAGAGTATTTATTTGTAAGAATTTAACATTAATCGTGAAGTTTCTTTGTTTTTTGGTTCCCTCTTTATTATTTATAATTATAGAAGAATGATAAGAGCTAAAGAAGATAACTAAAGCATAGAAAAACCTTCCGGGCATATGGAAGGTTTTTTCATGTCTTTTAAAGAGAAAATATCAAGAATCCACCGCAAATAATAAAGAATACGAATCCTAAAATAAAGGGTGTACTAATAATTCCTAGTAAAATAAATGGTCGCCCTCGATATGCTTCGTATCCTCCCCAAGATAATAAAGAGACTCCTACAATAATAAATGTAATCTCAATCCAGCGAATAAGAACTCCAAATAATATGATGAGAGCTAGAAATGTAACTGCAAAGCCAATCATCCATTGTTGAAAAGGACGAGGTTTTTTTGATGAGTTTGTATTACTCATAAATACCTCCTGAAAATTCGGAATTGTTTTATAATAAGTATTATTTTACAATATATGTATTATTAAAGATAGATAATAGACGTAAGAAAGGTATAATTATATGGAATTTCCAATTTATTTACATGTATTTGGAGTAAAGCTACATCCTCATGCTATTTTTGAATCACTCGGTATGTTTCTTGGGTTTCGTTATTATTTAAAAAGTCGACGAAAAGAGAAGATTCCAGAAGTAAAAGCGCTATTCATCTTTTTAGGTGCTATATTTGGTGCTTTTCTTGGGGCGATTCTTTTGGCAACACTGGAGCATCTTTTGCAGGTTCAGAAAGTAATAGGGGAGAATGGCTGGCAAGGATTGATTCAAGGGAAAACAATTGTAGGCGGTTTGTTAGGTGGACTTATTGGTGTAGAAAGTGTGAAGAAAATGGTTGGTCATACAGAATCAACGGGTGATGATATGGTCATTCCTCTGGTACTAGGAATTGCAATTGGTAGAATTGGTTGTTTTTTAACTGGCATTGGAGATGAAACGGTAGGGATACAAACAACATGGTCAGTTGGAATTGATTTTGGTGATGGGATGCTCCGGCATCCGACACAATTATATGAGATTGGTTATTTATTTATCCTTATGATTTGCTGTATTTGGCTAAGTAGACATAAACCGTGGGAAGGGTTCGTTTTTCAAATCTTTATGTTGGCATATTTAAACTTTCGCTTTTTGGTTGAATGGCTCAAGCCGACAGATAAGTTATATGTGCATTTGAGTGCGATTCAATGGGCTTGTATTTTGGGTGTTTGTTATTATGTTGTGTTAGTTATGAAAAAGAGAAAAGGGGAAAGACGACATGCCAAATAGGGACTATTTATATTATGACCTAACGAGTAGTGTGTGCTCCACATGTTTACAGAAAGTAGAAGCGAAGATCATTATACAAGATGAAAGAGTCTATATGGTAAAGCATTGTATGTTGCATGGCCGAGAAAAGGTGCTCATTTCAACAGATGTCTCGTATTATAAGCAATGCCGCGAATTTATTAAGCCGAGTGAAATGCCATATCGTTGGAATACACCTATTAAATACGGGTGCCCTTATGATTGTGGACTTTGTCTGGATCATGAGCAACACAGTTGCTTAAGTATTATTGAAATTACAGATGTATGCAATTTACAGTGTCCGATTTGTTATGCAGAATCATCACCAAAGCGCACTACATGGCGAACAGTAGAACATGTGGAGATGATGTTAGATGCCGTTGTAAAAAACGAAAAGAATCCAGATGTTGTTCAAATTAGCGGCGGTGAGCCAACGCTTCATCCTCATTTCTTTGATATATTAAATATTGCAAAACAAAAACCAATTAAACATATTATGATTAATACGAACGGTTTACGCATTGCACAGGATATTACGTTTGTAGAAAAGTTAGTAAAATATACACCTGGATTTGAAATATATTTACAGTTTGATAGCTTGGAAAAAGAAGCACTGCAGAGTTTACGCGGGGTTGATTTACGTGAAATAAGAAGAAGAGCGATTGAGAACTTAAATAAATACAATATTTCTACAACCCTTGTTGTTACATTGAAAAAAGGAGTAAATGATAAGGAAATAGGTGAGATATTACAATATGCAATACAACAAAAATGTGTACGGGGTGTTACATTTCAACCTATTCAGCAAGCGGGACGAACAGAAGATTTTAATCCTGAAACCAATCGTTTAACATTAAGTGAAGTACGTCAAATGATTATCGAACAATCTTCGTTATTTACAGAAGACGATATAATACCGGTTCCTTGTCATCCGGATAGTTTGGCGATGGCATACGCATTAAAATTAGATGGATCTATTTTTCCACTAACCAGTATAATTGATCGAAATATTTTATTAGAAGGAGAGCGGAATACGATTGTTTTTGAAAGTGATGAGCAATTAAAAGGACAAATCTTTAAGTTATTTAGCTTAAATCATTCACCAGAAAGTGGCTATGATTCATTAAAAGAATTGCTCTGTTGCTTGCCAAAAGTTAGTCTTCCAACAGGGATTGGTTATGAGAATGTATTCCGCGTATTAATTATGAAGTTTATGGATAATTATGATTTAGATATACGTTCGGTAAAGAAATCCTGTGTTCATATTGTACATCCTGATGGAAGAATTATTCCGTTTGATACGTATAATTTATTTTACCGTGATGAGAAAGAAGAGTATTTAAAAGAGCTACAAGGAGAGGGGGGAATTATAAAATAAAGAGGATGACCTCTTTATTTTATAATGTTTTATACATTAATTTATGAAGTCCAATTGGATGAATATCAAATATTTCGCCATGCTCAAGAAATCCTAAACGTTTATAGTAATCTGTAACGGTAATACGAGCATTACACCACAATAGCTCTGCTTCACGCTCTTTTAACATTACTTCAGCTTGCTGGATTAATGAGCTACCAGCATGTTGTTTTCGAAAGCTAGGCATTGTAGCCATGCCTCGCAAACGATAGTGATTATTACCTTGTAAGGAAGGTTCTGATTCAGCTGAGAAAGATGCGATGCTAATGAGTTCAGCATGTAAGAAAGCACCGAGATGAAAGGAATTTGTTTCGTAATCAGATGGGTATTTACAATCTTCCAACTGTTGAGTTGGACGTAAAATTTTTTGACGTAGTTCGTATGTTTCAGAGGCATCAATACATCTAATTGTAACCATACAGAATCCACCTTTCTTATGACGCTTTTTCTATGAGTTGTAAAAAGAAATAGGCCGGTGCAACACAAAGACCTAATATACTACAAGTACCAATGAGAAGAGAAAGAAAGAGACAAAAGTATTTCGTTCCATTTGTCTTTTTCCATCCATAACTGCAAATTTCAATGCTAATACCGATGAGAATAATGGCAACGAGTACTTCTGCGAGTAGCAAAAGAGCTAAAGTTGAAATAGACATAGTGTGATTCATCCCCAGAATATTTGATAGTAATATTTTACCATTAAAAAACGAGAATCTTAAGAAAAAGTTTGAAAGTGTATGGTGAAAGGAATAAGTGTTATGTAAGCAGAAAGTCCCCTCGTGATGAAAAGGGGACTTTCTGCTATTCTAATATGCTTTTCATTGTATCAATATGTTCTTTTGAACCTGTTACAAGAAGCGTATCACCATGTTGTAATGTTGTATCACCATGAGGTACCAATGCTTTATTACCTCGGTAAATTTGAATGATGAGTACATCACCTAGGAATGGTAAGCGACGAAGCGCTAAACCATTATATTTATTACTACGTAATTCGATCTCACGAACCGTTTCGTTTGCAGTTGTAATTAAACGAACGAGACTTGGTTTATCGATAAGTGCACGTAATAAAATTCTTGTAGAGTTGATGGTTGAGAATACGGCAATATGTTCTTGCGTTGCTTTTTCTTGTAGAAGAGGATCCTCTACACTTGCAATGACGTGTTCAACACCTAATTCTTTCGCATGTTCTGCTAATAATAAGTTTTGTTCATCATCACTTGTTGCGACAACAACTCGATCTACATTGAATGCTTTGTGTTCGTCTAATTGTTCTATCGTCATTGTATCTAATTTTACAATAGGGAAGTCATGAGATGTTGCTTCCTCTGCATTTACTTTATTTTGACGCATCATGTATAATGTTACATCATAATCTTCACGTTTTAAATCAAGTGATAATGGAAGAGTGATTCGACTTGCTCCAATGATAGAAACTTTTGGTTTTGGTGTTTCAACCCTTGGAAACATCTTTTTAAATAACACAGGTGCAAAAATACATGTAATAACTGCACTTAAAATAAGTGAAGCAGATAGACTCGGACTAATGATATTTAGCTTTTCACCAATTTGTGCCGCAGCGATAACTAATGAAAGTGTAGATGTTAATAAAATGGCACTTCCGAGTACAATGTTACGTGGATACCATTTTCTTAGTACAAGCGATGGCAATAATTTTGAAATAAAGAGTCCAACAATTAAAATGGGAATCATTAGCATACTAGAAGGCTCTTTAAAAATCGACCATACTTCTAAATTAACCCCAACCATAACGAAGAAAATGGGAATGAAGAAACCATATCCGATGGAATCAAGTTTTTCGACCATATCTTCATTTGGTGATAGTAAGGATACGAGCACGCCTGCTAAAAAGGCTCCTAAAATATTTTCTGCACCAACAGATTCAGATAATCCGACTAATATTAAAATGAGTGCAAAAACAGCACGTGTGTCAATTTGTACACTACCAGCTTTTAGGCTTTCTAAGTATGGAATATTTTTAAAGCGTCTTGCCACAAAGTAAATGACAATACCTGCGCCAAATAGAACGAGAAGAAGCCACATGCTCCGACCACTTTCGGAATTTAACCCGACAAATACAGCGAGTAGAATCATTGTAACTAAGTCAGCAATCACAGCGACTAATAAAATAATTTGGCCGATTGCTGTTTTTCCTAAGTTATTTTCTTTTAATGTCGGTACAACAACACCTAAAGAAATCGTTGAGATAATTAATGTCATGAACATTGCATTATCGACAAATCCAAGCCATACAAATATAAGTGATAGGGCATAGGATAAGATGAAAATGAATAAAAAGATAATGCTTGCGGCTTGGAACGTATTTGGTTCATTTGTCGTATTCTTTTTTCCTTTTTGTTTAAAGATCGAAAAGTCAATTTCTAAACCGCTTAAGAACATTAAGAAAATAAATCCTAGTGTTGATAAGACTTGAAGCCACATATCTGGCTCAATAACGTTAAACCCACTTTTTCCTACAAAAATTCCTGCAATAATTTCTGCAACAACGACAGGAATTGCTTTTAACTTAAAGCGTTGCAACAAAAGGGGAACGAAAAACGCGATTGCGACGACAATCATAAGTGATAAGACTGAAGAATGTTGTTCCATTGCGTTCTCTCCCTTCAAATAATATAGTACATATTTTAGCTATATTATTTGAAGAAAAGCAATGCATATGAACTCGATTCCATAAAGAAAGAGTTTTCTTAACATTTGTCATAATAAGTATAGTTTACATGATAATGTTGTAATTTCCGTAATATGGTGGAGGAGGGGATAAATAAAAAGACTGCTGAGATTATCTCAGCAGTCTTTTTCATGTCCATTACATAGAGAAGAAAATCCATACAGTAAGACCAACTGTTGCAATTGCAACGAAGAAACTGTATATCATTGTAACAATTTGAATTGTACCTTCTCCTTCTCTTAAGTGCATGAACATAATTAATTGTAATAAACCTTGCGCAAGTGCCATTACGATAATTGTTGTTAATATCGTCGAAAGTGGCAAGTCTGTGTAAAGCGCAACGTATAAAGCAAGGAACGTTAGTCCAAGCGATAAAATGAACCCGAAAACGTGTGACCATGGAAACCCGCTATGCGTGTGTCCATTTGCTTGTGTATTGTTTTGTCCCATTATTACGCCACCATCCCGTTCAAGTAAACTAGTGTGTAAATAAAGATCCAAACAAGGTCAAGGAAATGCCAGTATAAGCTGATAATAAATACTTTACGAGCTGTAACTGGTGTTAATCCGCGTTTTAAAATTTGGATGATTACACAAGTTGCCCAAATGATACCACCCGTTACGTGGGCACCGTGTGTTCCAAGAAGAACGAAGAATCCAGATAAGAATGCGCTTGTTTGGATCGTAGCGCCTTCTCCAACATACATGATGAACTCTTCAATTTCAAAGAATAGGAAGCCTGCACCTAAAAGCAATGTGAAAAGGAACCATCCTAACATAGCTTTTTGGTTGTTTTTACGCATTTCATGAATTACGATACCGCATGTAAAACTACTTGTTAAAAGTAGTAATGTTTGAATTAAAAGTGTTTTAACTTCAAACAAGTCTGCTGGTGTTGGGCCATCCGCCGTACGACCAGCAAGGACTAGATAAGAGGCGAAAAGTGTTGCGAACAGCATAATTTCAGCCCCTAGGAAAATCCAGAACCCTAGAATATTCAATCTGCTTTGTTCAGATTGATATTCTAAAGGTAAGCTTTTATCTAAAGCCGCCATTTCGTTTCACCTCTCATGCTACATGTTCTGTTTTTTTAATTTCATCAACGCTTACGTAGTAACCATCGTCATAATCAAATGAACGGTAGATCATACAAGCTAGCATACCGATACCACCAATAATTGCTAACCAGAACCAGCTAAATACTAACGCAAAACCAGCAAGACCGATAAAGCTAGACATAATAATAGGAACACCTGAATTGCTTGGCATGTGAATTGGTTTTAATTCATCTGCTTTTGGTGTAATTGTTTCTCCACGTTTCTTCATGAACCAGAAAGCATCAGCTTCTTTAATTTCAGGAAGTTTAGCGAAGTTATAATGTTGTACAGGAGATTGAGTTGCCCACTCAAGTGTACGGCCATCCCATGGATCTCCAGTAGTGTCACGTTCACCGTGACGAGCACTCCAAATTACGTTGTAACATAGTAATATGAAACCAATACCCATCATTACTGCACCTACAGATGCGATTTGGTTTAACCAACCCCATCCAAGGCTTTCTGAGTAAGTGTACATACGACGAGTCATACCATCTAAACCTAAGAAGTACATTGGGAAGAAACAGATGTTAAATCCGCTCATAAAGATCCAGAATGTCCATTTACCTAGGCGTTCGTTTAACATATGACCAGTCATTTTTGGATACCAGAACGTAAATCCAGCAAGCATTGCGAATACTGTACCTGCGATTAATACGTAGTGGAAATGGGCGATTAGGAAGTAGCTGTTATGGTATTGATAGTCAGCTGCTGCCATTCCAAGCATAACCCCTGTAACCCCACCGATTACGAAGTTTGGAATAAATGCTAATGACCAAAGCATTGGCACTGTAAAACGAATACGTCCTTTATACAGTGTAAACAACCAGTTAAAGATCTTAACCCCGGTTGGAATCGAAATCGCCATTGTCGAAATCGAGAAGAATGAGTTAACAGCTGGACCAGATCCCATTGTAAAGAAGTGGTGAAGCCATACTAAGAAACTCAGTAAAGAAATTGCAATCATTGAGTACACCATCGCACTGTAACCGAATAGACGTTTACGTGAGAATGTACTAATGATTTCAGAGAAAATACCGAATGCCGGTAAGATAACAATGTATACTTCAGGGTGACCCCATACCCAGAATAGGTTGGCCCAAAGCATTGGCATACCGCCGCTCGCCATCGTAAAGAAGTGAGCATCAAATAGACGGTCAAATGTCATTAATGCAAGAGCAACTGTTAATACTGGGAAAGCGAAAATAATGATAATTGTTGTAATTAAGATTGACCAAGTAAACATTGGCATTTTCATTAATGTCATACCAGGTGTACGCATTTTTAAAATCGTAACCAGGAAGTTAATACCGGTCATTAATGTACCAAGACCTGAAATCTGCAGTGCAATTGCGTAGAAGTTATTTCCTACGCCAGGCGTAAATTCGGTACCAGCCATTGGGAAGTATGATGTCCACCCAGCGTCTGGAGAACCTCCGATAACGAAAGCGATGTTAAATAACATTGCCCCAATAAAGAATAACCAAAAACTCAATGCGTTTAAGAATGGATATGCAACGTCACGAGCACCAATTTGTAATGGTACAACAACGTTCATTAATCCCATAACGAATGGCATCGCCATGAAAAGAATCATAACTGTACCATGCGTTGTAAAGATTCCGTTATAGTGTTCAGCGTTTAAATATGTTGTATCCGGGAATGTTAATTGTGCACGGATCATTAAACCGTCCATACCACCACGGAATAACATTAAAACTGCCGATATAATATACATTATACCGATTTTTTTATGGTCAACAGTTGTTAACCATTCATCCCAAAGCCATTTCCATTTTTTATACTTTGTCAGTACGAAAATGATTGCTAATGTCACAAGAACGATAGATGCGTCAGCTCCGTAAATTATCGGATCACCTGTGACAAAAAATTCATCAAGCTTCACTGTGTTCACTCCAATCTGTTGGAATAGTATCTATTACTTTTTGTTTTTGTAGTAGTTGTAATCACAGTATTCAAGTGATTTTGGATCTACATACTTTAAGTGGTGACTAGAGAATGTCATACGCCCTACTACACCAGGTTTAATGATTTCGTTATATTTTTCTTCTGTCAGTGGTTTAGCAGTTTCTTTTACTTCTTTTACCCACTTGTCATAATCTTCTTTTTTCTTTGCTTCAAGCTCAAATTCCATGTGAGTAAATCCTTCACCGGAGAAGTTCGAGCTACGACCAAGGTAAGATCCTGGCTTATCAGCTTGTAGGAATAAATCCATGATCATGCCGTCCATTGTGTATTTCATACCACCAAGTTCTGGAACCCAGAAGGCGTTCATTGGACCAACAGATGTTAATTTAAACTGGATTGGTGTACCAGCTGGTACGTTTAAATAGTTAACGGTTTCAATATTTTCCTCTGGATAACTGAATAACCATTTCCAGTTGGCAGATGTAACATAAATTTCAACTGGTTTAATATGTTTAGACTCTTTTGGCACTTCTTCTGATGCATAAGTTGCTTTTACCGTTGGAATTGATAATGCGATAACGATAATAACTGGGAAGAGTGTCCAAATAATTTCTAATAATGTGTTACCGTGTTGATCAGGTGGCTCATAGTCCATGTTTTCTGGTTTTTCACGATAACGAATCAAAATGACTGTAAACAAGATGAATACAATTGCAATAATCAACAACATAAGTACGAATGACCAAACGATCAGATCATACTGTGCTTTTGCAACAGGCCCCTGTGGATTTAATACTGCAAGTTTTTTCTCACAGCCACCGAGGAACAAGAGTAGTGATAAAGGAAGAAGTGAAGCCAACTTCCAAAACGATTTCTTTAGTTGCACGATTGAAAATCTCCTTTCTCCTTGGATTGAAACTATGCCAATAAAACAATATAAACCTATTAATTTATAGAAGGCAATAGTTTTTGTCATATTGTTAAAAAATAGACACAAATGCACGCTTTTTACGGTGAATATCATTTGCAACCTGATAACATTGTAAACTATTTTTTTGATGAAAACATGATTGTAAAAATTTTAAGATAAATAAAGTTATACCAACATATCCAATAAATAGAAAAAAACTATCTTATCATAAAATAAGATAGTTGAATATTTTATATATTTAGTTTATTTCTTGTGTAATCTTTTGTTGTTGTTCAAATGTGACGATTTTTTTATATTTAATTTGATATAAGATATAGCAAATAATCATAAATGGAATCCCACAATAAAGGGCGATTCTTTGATCTGGAATGAAAGCCAAACTAACGAATGTAATAAAATTTAAAGAGAAAGCTAAAATTGGAACAATTGGATAAAGAGGTGTACGGTATTTTAAATCGTTTATATTTCCGCCATTCTTTATAAATTCTCTTCGGAAGAAAAATTGTGAAGCTGCAATTGACATCCAGACAACAACTGCTGCCATTGCGGCAATCGATGTTAGAACTAAAAAGACAGTGTCTGCAGCAAATACACTTGTTAAAAGTGAGAGACTTGCAAAGATAAGGCTGAAAATTAAAGCGTTCAGTGGTACTCCCTTCTTTGTTAATTTCGCAAATGCAGGACTTGCCATACCTTGTTTTGACATAGCCCAAAGCATACGAGAATTAGCATATAGCCCTGAATTCGCTACTGATAGTACAGCGGTAATGATAACAAAGTTCATAATGTCAGCTGCATATGGAATCCCAACTGTATCAAAGACAAGTACAAATGGGCTTTCTACAAGATTAGCCTCCTGCCATGGGAGTAGGCCTACAACAACTGCAATTGCTAATACGAAAAAGAATAAAGTACGCCAAATTGTATTTTTAATTGCTTTTGGAATTGTTTTTTCAGGGTTTTCGCTTTCACCTGAAGCAATTCCAATTAGTTCCGTTCCCTGGAAGGAATAATTTACAGTAATCATTGTAAGAAGAACAGCTAAGGCACCATTTGGAAATAACCCACCATTTTCAGTGAAGTTATGAAGCATTGGTGCGGGTTTCCCATTGAAATCTAAGAACCCAAACATAACAGCGCCTCCAAGTATAATGAAGACAACGATTGTTGTGACTTTTACACTGGAAAACCAAAATTCTGCCTCTGCAAATGCTTTCGTTGATAAAGCGTTTACAATGAAAAGGATTGCTGCAAATGTAACACACCAAATCCATGAAGAAACATCTGGAAACCAGCGCTTCATTAAAATACTAACAGTTGTCAGTTCTACGCCAACTGTAACAGCCCAGTTCAGCCAATACATCCAGCCAACGACAAATCCAAAACCAGGTGAAATAAATTTGCTTGCATAACTTTGAAATGAGCCTGCTTCTGGCATGGCAACAGATAGTTCACCGAGACAGAGCATGGTTAAATACATCACGAAACCACCAACTAAAAATGCAAGGATCGCTCCGCCAGGTCCAGCGTTATGGACAATTTGTCCTGATCCCATAAAGAGTCCTGTGCCAATGACACCTCCAAGTGCAATCATAAAAAGGTGTCGACTTTTCATTGTACGTTGTAAGCTAGTTTGTTCTGTAGTTGTTTGATTCATATTCTCTTCACCCCGTATTTCTTTCCTTATTTGTTTTACTCAATGAGTATCGAGCGTGCTTCGTTTCACTAATCATCAGTGGGGGATGAAAAACATACTAATAGTAGTTTTCTTTATATCACTATAGAAATCGATTATGTATACTTTCTGGGTGTAAGAGTGGTGATACAAATAACTATGATTAGCTTCATGTAATCTTACGTCTTGTGAATGAAAGAGGATTCTTTCTTCTAAGTATTTTTAATTATAGCGAAATATTCTGAAAATGTATATTTATTTTTCTTTTTATTACAAAAAATAAGAATTTTAAAACATATTAATCGAATACTAATTCATATAATCTTTCTAGCAAACTGGGTAGAAGAAAGGTACAATAAAAAGAGTAGCGTTTGCTGAAAATAATGATGTAATGGAGTTTTGAATATGTTAAAGAAATTTAAATATATGTGTATTGTAGCGATTGTACTTGTTGTTGCTATTTTTGTAGGGAAAAATAAAATTCTTCAAAAAGTACACGAGTTACGCGTGAGTTTTTTGTTTGATATGAAAGAAACAGCTATGATTGAAAATGTTCCATTTATAAAACAACTTCCAGAACTACAGCGAGGTTGTGAGGTTACGAGTCTAGCAATGTTATTGCAGTATAAAGATGTACAAGTAGATAAGATGCAACTTGCAAGTGAAGTCAATAAAGTTCCATTTAAAGAAAATAATCTTCGCGGAAATCCTCATGAAGGATTTGTAGGGAATATTTATACGAAATCTGAACCAGGTTACGGTGTTTATCATCAGCCAATTTTTAAACTTGCAGAAAAATATGTACCTGAAAAAACGATTAATTTAACTGGAAGAGAGATTGAAGATATATATAAAGTCATTAGTTCGGGTTCACCAGTATGGGTCATTGCAAATACAACGTTTCAACCGCTAGCTGAGGATAGTTTTGAAACATGGAATACAAATAAAGGCGATGTAAAAATTACATATTATGAGCATAGTGTTGTGGTAGTTGGATATGATCAAAATTATGTATATATGAATGATCCATTAGCTAATAATCCGAATAAAAAAGTATCACGTTCTGAATTTGAAAGAGCATGGGAACAAATGGGCAAGCAAGCAATTACTATTTTATAAAAGAAAAAGCTATCTAATATGGTAGCTTTTTCTTTTATGCGAATTAAATATTCTGAATATTATTTCTTTTATGTTAGATTGGGGTTATACTAACAGCTAACTTAGTGAAGAAAGGAAGAGGATAGATGGATGAAGTAAAAGAAAGTGTTCTTTTTAAAGAACAGTTAATAGAATGGAGAAGGCATTTTCACAGATATCCAGAGTTATCTTTTCATGAGGAAAAAACATCGCAGTTCATATACGACATACTTCAAACAATTCCTCACCTAGAAATTTCAAGGCCGACAAAGTATAGCATTATGGCAAGATTAACTGGTAAGAGGTCAGGGAAAACAATTGCAATTCGTGCAGATATGGATGCACTCCCCCTACGAGAAGAAAATCAGTTTGAATTTGTTTCTAAAAATCCAGGAGTGATGCATGCCTGCGGGCACGACGGTCATATTGCAATGCTTCTGGGCACTGTATATACGCTCGTAGAACAAAGGGAAAAAATCCAAGGTGAAATTCGCTTTCTATTTCAACATGCCGAAGAGAATTTTCCAGGTGGGGCTGGGGAGATGGTTGCTGCAGGTGTAATGGAAGATGTTGATTATATTATTGGAGCACACCTTTGGGCTTCTTTAGAAGTTGGGAAAGTTGGGGTTATTTATGGTCCAGCGATGGCAGCGCCTGATGTGTTTAAAATTACAATAGAAGGAAAAGGTGGGCATGCAGGTATTCCTCATGAAACAGTTGATAGCATTGCCATTGGTACGCAGGTCGTTACGCAGCTTCAGCAAATCGTATCGCGTCTTACGAATCCGTTAGATTCTCTCGTTTTATCTGTAACGCAGTTTCATGCGGGTACAACGCATAATGTAATTCCTGAGCAGGCGAAAATCGAAGGTACGGTAAGAAGTTTAAAGCATGAATTAAGAGAACAAACCGCCCAGCAGATTGAAAATATTGTGAAGCATATTACAGAAGCGTACGGTGCTACATATCATTATTCTTATGAATATGGTTATCGTCCGGTTGTGAATGATGAATGGGTTACACAACTTGTGGAAAATACAGCACTAGAGCTTTATGGAAGAGAACGAGTAAGTAGGTTGCAACCTACGATGGCAGGGGAAGATTTTTCAGCCTTTTTACAAAAGGCGCCGGGTACGTTTTTCTTTATTGGCGCTGGAAATAAAGAAAAAGGCATTGTGTATCCACATCATCATCCGCGTTTTACATTTGATGAAGATGCCTTACCAATTGGGGTAGAAGTTTTTGTGAAGTCTGTTTTGAACTGTATGAGAAAAGGGGAATGAGATAAAAAAATACACGTACTAGCACGTATTCCTATTTTTTTGCTTAGTTATTGGACCAGTATTTACAAAGTTTGTCTTTATTTTTCGGTATTGTGGCGTTAATCAGAAACATCATTGTCATGTTTGGAGTTAGTATGATAACTAGAAATGTTGAAGTGCGATACAATTCTACTGCGTTAGAGAAGTAAGAATAGTATGCAATGAAAAAGCTATCTTTCTAAAGGGAGATAGCTTTTTTCATTGCATACATTTTCCCGAGATGGAGAAATATAACGGTAACATCTTGAGAGGGAAGTTAGGTGAAGTAGATGACAAATTTAGAGGGAAGCTTATCTGCAATTACAAACTCTATTCGAGAAACATTGCAGTCTCCTAATGATTTAACAGTGCGGGAGTTTGCGCTTTCTTGCTCATCTACTCGGTGTGCTGTTGTATTTCTATGTGGGCTTACTGATAAAGACTTAATTTATCGATTTATTATTCGTCCACTACAACAAGAAGAGATTCCGAACAAAGTCCCAATCATGCAAACCTTATTAGATAGATTTATTTCTATAGGTGAAGTAAATATAGTTGAGACATTTTCAGATGTTATTAATTCTGTTCTAGTAGGAGATACGGTTGTTTTAATTGATGGAATTTCTCATGCATTAGTGATTAATAGCCGAGCGTGGGAAAGACGAAGTTTAGAGCCACCGATTACAGAAAATATCATTCGGGGTCCTAAAATAGGTTTCACTGAGGATATTGCAACAAATAAGATGCTAATTCGGCGTGAGTTGCGTGACCCGAAACTTCGATTTCAATCCTACATTATGGGAAAACGCTCTCAAAAAGAAGTTACATTAATTTATATTGAAGATATAATCAATCCTTATATCGTAAATGAATTGAATCGGCGCTTACAGTCGATTGAGACGGATGTGATATTAGATTCTGGGAAAGTTGAGCACCTATTGGAGGAAAATACTCTATCTCCTTTCCCACAATTTTTAAATACGGAAAGACCAGACAGAGCGATAGCTTCTTTGGCAAAAGGAAAGGCGGTTATTTTAGTAGACGGGTCGCCTTTTGCTGTCATCGCGCCTATGGTTATTGTAGATATTTTTCAATCGCCAGAAGATCATTACGAGAGATGGATTATTGGGACCTTATTAAGAGGACTTCGTATGTTAGCTGGACTTATGGCAATCTTACTTCCAGCGGTATATGTTGCGCTTGTTTCCTATCATCAAGGACTTATTCCATCTAATCTTGCATATTCAATTGCTGGTGCAAGGGAAGGAGTACCGTTTCCCGCCTATATTGAAACTATCATTATGACATTAACAATGGAATTAATTAGAGAAGCAGGGCTTCGTTTACCTAAGCAAATCGGACAAACTGTCGGGATTGTAGGAGGACTTGTTATTGGTGAAGCGGCGGTAAGCGCGGGGATTGTCAATCCTTTTATGGTTATTGTCATTGCCGTTACGGCGATTGCTACCTTTTCTTTGCCTGTTTATAGTATAACAATTACATTTCGTTTCTTGTTATTTGCGTTTATTTTAGCTGCTACCCTATTTGGGCTATATGGAATTATTTTGGCGTTAATTACATTAGCAATCCATATTATGAATTTAAAAAGTGTTGGAATTCCGTATTTTACGCCGTTAGCTCCTGCTTTTTATAAGGATTGGAAAGAAGAAGTTGCATTGTTACCAAGGGCAATGTTAAAAACGAGACCAGATTATTTACAGACGAAAGATAAAACATTACGTTCAAAGGAGAGAAAATAAATTGAAACCGTTTGAATACGGCGATGAAGAAATTGGATCTCGGGAGCTAACATTTACAGTATCTTCGATCATCATAGGTACGGGAGCACTTTCGATGCCCCGTGTGATTGCAGAGCAGACTCTTTTCACAGATGGATGGATCATATTATTTCTCGGTGGTTTGATTTGTGCGGTTTTTGCTTGGATAATTACAAAAATAGCAAATTTATTTCCAAACCAAACGTTTTTTCAATATACAAGTGCCTACTTATCGAAGCCAATAGCTTATGGTGTCACCGGTATTTTAGTGCTAACATTTGCTGGAATTACGGCGTATCAAGCGCGAACCATTTCAATTATTGCACAAACATATTTATTTGGTAAAACGCCTATTGAACTTTTATCATTTTTCTACTTACTGGTTGTTATTTATGGAGTAAGTGGTTCTAGAGTAGCATTATTCCGTCTTAACATGTTATTTTTGCCAATTGTGGTGAGTGCCATTTTAGCTTTGTCGTTATTAAATATAAATTTAATGGATACTCGTAATTTGTTGCCACTTTTTCAAACAAAATGGAGCCAATATGCTATTGGGATGAAGGAATCTATATTTACATTCATTGGATTTGAAGCAGTTTTATTTTATTCTTCAATTGTGAAGCAAAAAGACAAAGCGCCTTTGGCTGCCGCAAAGGGAGTAATGATTACCAATTTATTATATATTCTCATCTATCTTACTTGTATTATTGTCTTTTCTAATTCTACGACGAAGAATTTAACGTACCCTGTTATTGAATTAGGAAAGGAGATTGAGATTGCTGGAGGATTTTTAGAACGTTTCGATGCGATTTTCTTTACGACTTGGATTATTACAATTTTCAATACGACTGCTATGTATTATGATATATCGATAATAGGTTTTCGTTCGATGTTTCCTTCTATTAAAAAGAAAATATTTATTTTTGTAAGTGCACCGATAATTTATCTGTTGAACATGCTTCCTGAAAATGTTACGAAGGTAACTCGGTATGGTACCTACTTAGCTTGGGTTGATATGGCATGCGTTATCATTGTTCCGCTGCTCGTTTTCATTATCTATAAAATAAAGGGGGGCAAAAATAGTGAATCATCTTCATAAGTGTATTTGCTGTATTGCCTTGTTTATATATATGAGTGGTTGTTCAGAGCGAAAAGAGATTGAAGAGAGAGGTTTTGTTGTAGGAGTAGCTTTTGATGTTGCAAAAGAAGAAAGTAAATCAAAGAAACCACTTCGTATGAAAGGGACGTATCAACTTGTCTTGCCGAGTTCGTTAGCTCAACAGGGTGGGGGGAAAAGTCAAGGAGGAGCTAATTATATTAATATAAGTGCAACTTCTGATAGTGTATTTGCACAAATCCGAGAGATATCTAAAAAAATTAGTCGCTCTTTATTTTTTCCACATATTCAAGTTATCGTTTTCTCAAAAGACTTATTAAAACATCCAATGGTTTTAGAACAAACGTTAGATGTCTTTTTTCGTGATCATGAAATGAGGAGGAATATTCGGATTTTTGTTTCTAAAGAACGAGCGGATCGTATTTTACAACAAAGTGCTAAACCGGAAAACTTACCAGCGAAATATATTGATTTGCTAGCAGATCACGCAGACGCGAATGCATATATGTTAGAAGCGGTTCGCACTGGTGATGTACAAGAAACGATGGTTGCTAAGAGAAGTTTTGTGCTTCCGATTTTACAATTAACAAAACAAGGTGTGAAAATGGAAGGCGCTGCTATGTTTCAAGGGAAGGATAATAAATTGATCGGCCTTTTAACTGGAAAAAATACGCAAGGATTAAATTATATAATTGGAAAGAAAGCGAGTGGTTTTGTAACTATTCGGAAAGAGAAAAAAACGTTCACGTATGAAATTCACAAAATAAGACGAAAAATACATGCTTCTTTCGCAGAACCACGTCGTCCCAAGTTTACAGTTGATATTTATCCTGAAGGTGTATTAGCAGAGGTACAGTTAGGAGGAGATGGAAAGGCGTGGAGTGACAAGCAAATGAAGACATCTGTCTCCAAAGAGATGGAGAGTATAGTGATGGGAACAATAAAAACAGTGCAGAAGTCTTTTGAAACAGATGTTCTTGGATTAGGAGATTATTATAAGCGGCATAATTATAAAGAGTGGAAGAAGATAGAAAAAAATTGGGATGAGGGAGAGAACTATTTTACTAAGAGTAACATAGTTGTTCGTGTTCACCCGGTGGTAGAACATTCAGGTTCTTTGATGCCAAAAGGTGGTCAGTAATGTGAAATGAAGAAGCTTTTGCTGATATATAGCATCTTTAAATGGAAAGAGGAGCGATGATAATGATATGAAGATGCCCTCAACTTTGACAATTATAAATACGATTTTAATGGGGATTATTCCATATACGATTCACTTTTTGAATAAAAAAATTAAAAAATACGGCGCACAGCCGTGGGAAAGTCCAAGTGAAGATGAAAAAGGAGACCTGTAGTCTAGGTTTCCTTTTATGTATTGTTACTATCAATTTTAGCGGAATCTAAGAATCTAATTGGTGAAAAGCAGCCATCAGTGGAGGAAGAATCCTCCTACTGATAGAAGTTTCACTTTATACAAGCCCTAACCAATGTACCAATTGCGTTGTGAGAAATGTAACTGCAATGGCGATAACAGTAGGGATTGCAAATGATAAAAATGTCCATTTTGGACTTTTTGTTTCTTTATAAATGTTAACTAATGTTGTTCCGCATGGGAAATGAAGAAGAGAGAACAGCATTGTATTTAACGCAGTGAGCCAAGTCCAGCCGTGTTCTAAGAACAAGTTTTTAATTTGGTTTAAATCATCTAGTTCGGTTAAAGCACCAGTTGATAAATAAGACATTAATAAAATTGGAATGACAATTTCGTTAGCTGGTAATCCAAGGATAAATGCAGCTAGAATGAATCCGTCAAGGCCGAGTAATTTAGCGAATGGATCTAAGAAATTTACAAAATACATAAGTAGGCTTGTGTCGCCTACATAAATATTTGCTAATATCCAAGTTAATACAGCCGCAGGTGCAGCTACAATCACTGCACGTTTTAACACATATAATGATTTATCAAGTGTGGAACGTACAATTGTATTCCAAATTTTCGGCTTACGGTATGGTGGTAATTCTAACGTATAGTGGGTTGGGACACCTTTTAAAGCAGTTTTTGATAATACCCAAGATACTGTTAATGTTACAATAACCCCAATTACAACCATTCCGACTACAACACCAGCTGTAACAAGTGTTTGCATGCTGCCGGTATATCCAGCAGCCATAAATAATGATGCCATTAATATTAATGTAGGCCAACGTCCGTTACATGGAACAAAATTGTTTGTTAAGATTGCTAACATACGCTCACGTGGTGACTCGATAATACGTGTTGACATAATGGCAGCAGCGTTACAACCAAATCCCATTGCCATTGTTAAGGATTGTTTTCCGTGAGCGCCAGAACGTTTAAATAAACGATCCATGTTAAAAGCGACACGTGGTAAGTATCCATAGTTTTCTAATAAGGCAAACATAGGGAAGAAAATAGCCATAGGTGGTAACATAACGCTAATTACAGCTCCAGTACCACGGAATAAGCCAAGAATTAAAATACCTTGTAGCCATTCTGGAGCGTTCATTGCTTGAAACCAAGTGGTTAAATGACCTTCTGCCCATCCAAAAAATTCAGCAATCATATCAGACGGCACATTAGCTCCTGCAATTGTAAGATAAAAAATAATAGATAAAATTCCGAGCATGATTGGGAAGCCAAATATAGGAGAAGTGAAAATTTTATCTAGCTTCTCTGAACGGTATAACTTATCGGTGTTCGTGTATTGAACAGCTTCTTTACATATACTTGCGGAAGTTCGATAAATATCACCAACAATATCATCTCGTATATCCTCTTTTGTAAGGGTTTGTGCATGCTGAACAATATAATCTAATGGAAGAGCTTTACTGGCTGAGTGAGATTCCATTTATTACGACCTCCCTTACAAGCGGCTCCTTATGATGTTTTTGAAGTGTTGCTAGAAAATTTTTATCTCCATCTAATATACGGAGTGCCACCCAGCGTGCGGGATAAGTATCTCCGAATACTTTGTAGATTTCTGGTTCTAATTTCTGAATCATATTTTCAATTTGTTCATTATAAGTAATTTGAATTGGCGTAGGGATTAATTTTTTATTTGCCACTTTCGCTATTACATTTAGTAAATGACCAATTCCAATTCTGTTTCGAGCGGAAATTTTAACTACAGGAACTCCGAGTGCCTTTGCTAATTTTTTTTCATCGATAATAATTCCCTTTTTTTCAGCCTCATCTATTAAGTTAATGCAAACTACAACGTCTTTTGTCATTTCCATAACTTGCAGTGCTAAGTTTAAATTTCTTTCCATTGCAGTTGCATCCACAACAACGACAGTTACGTCAGGTTTTTCAAAAATGATATAATCGCGTGCTACTTCCTCATCTACAGAATTTGAATAAAGAGAGTATGTTCCTGGTAAATCAATGAGGGTATACAACCCCTCGTTATGTTCATATTCACCTTCTGCCTTTAATACAGTTTTTCCAGTCCAGTTTCCAGTATGTTGCTTTAATCCTGTTAATGTATTAAACAATGTGCTTTTTCCGGTATTTGGGTTTCCTGCTAGCGCAATGCGATGGTTTTTCATTCTAAATCATCTCCTATTGATTTCACGAAAATAAGGGAACTTTCTTCGTTACGCAGTGCAATGGTTGTATTGCTTACTTGATATGCAATTGGATCTCCAAGTGGGCTTTTTTGCAATACTTTAATAGTAGCTCCAGGAATAAAGCCTAAATCTAATAAACGACGTTTCATAGTTCCTTCTAATTGTATCTTCTCGATTTGTACAAACTGCCCTGTTTGGAAACTTGAAAGGGGTTTGATATTAGCCGGTACCATAAAAGTTACCTCTTCTCTATATTTTTAGTGTTAGTTTAAAAAGTTTACCGAGGGAAACTTTTTGTTAGTAATATAGTAGACTACATGAAATGATGTTGTCAATTGGTACTTTAAAAATATTCAATTATTTTTAGAATTGTTCCAATTTATTTTGTTGTACAGAAAAATATTCCTGAAATTACGTGGAGTAACATCAATAAAGTTAAAAAAACGAATGGATTTGTAAATGTATTTTTAACACCGGTAGTGAAAAAAAGAATTTTATTTACGATAAATTTACATTGTTAAAAGTAAATTTACAATCAGAGCTAATTTGTGTGGATTCTTTTGGTTTTTTAAATAAAAAGAGGTGAAATATATAGGTTTTGAGTTGGATTGTCTCTCTTTACTTAAAATTAAAAATTGCTTAACACTAACATAATATTATTGTCCTACAATGAATTTGTGTTCGAAAGAAGTAAGTGAATGTGAAAAAGCGATAATCCAAATGGGGGTACAAGACATGGTTATGAAAAAAGGTATTAAATTTTCTTTAGCGGCATTAGTAGTTGCGGGTGCTTTAGTTGGGTGTGGGAAATCAGAGAGCACAGATAGTAATGGAACTGCTAAAGGTAATAATGATTCAAAACAAGAATTGTCGGGTACAATTGCGGCAGCTGGTTCTACGGCTCTTCAACCGCTTGCTGAAGAAGCTGGTAAAAAATTCATGGAAAAGAATCCAAGCGTTTCTATTCAAGTTCAAGGTGGCGGTAGTGGAACAGGGATTAACCAAGTAGCTTCTGGTGCGGTTCAAATCGGTAACTCTGATGTTCCGGCTGCAGATAAAATAAAAGATGCGGAAAAAGCGAAAGAATTAGTAGATAACAAAGTGGCAGGTATTGCATTTGCACTTGTTGTAAATAAAGATGTGAAGGTCGACAACTTAACTGTGAAACAAGTACAAGATATTTTCAGTGGGAAAGTTACAAACTGGAAAGAGTTAGGCGGTAAAGATGAGAAAATTAACGTGATTAACCGTCCGGCATCTTCTGGTACACGTGCTACATTTGAAAAAACAGTTATGAAAGACGCGAAGATTAACGATGGAACAGGTACAACACAAGATTCTAACGGTGCGGTAGAACAAGCTATTAACTCTACTCCAGGTTCTATTAGTTATCTTGCAATGTCTTATATGGTAGGCGATAAAAAAGGTGCATTACAAACTGTGAAAATTGATGGTGCAGAGCCAAAAGTTGAAAACATTTCTTCTGGTAAATATCCATTTTGGTCTTATGAGTACATGGTAACAAAAGGGGAAGCAAAAGAAGCTACAAAAGCTTATATCGATTATG